>Ga0067045_1028156_pt1 | contig 41246 bp, 41 predicted proteins | sample TerdegcTABiofilm_FD_59184 | JGI IMG/M metagenome (GOLD analysis project Ga0067045, IMG submission 59184) | Combined Assembly of (Gp0054472, Gp0054536) Wastewater bioreactor microbial communities from Singapore -Terephthalate degrading... | reverse complement strand
CATGCTCCATCACCATCCGAACCGCTCGCTCACGCACCTCTGGCGAGTAATGAGATCTCTGCTTCTTGTCTGTCATAGGGCCACTCTCTCAAAGAAAATGGCCTCCGGCAAACCCGGCGCGGTTCAAAATGCATCTAGCGTGTCTGCCTGAGACGTGCCCCGAGTCCCGGGTACCTTCGGCGACAGACCCGTTTCCAGCGAGGTAGGTCCTAAGAGGACCGGATCAAATTCAATGGGGTCGCAACTGATTTTTTTGCCTTCGCCTGAAACGGATGAGGCGTTGGGGATCACTACAGATTTTTTTCAACGCGTAACTCGACAACGATGCAGTCGCCTGCGCAAAAGTTCAGAAACTCCATTCACCCAGGTTAAACGCACGTGACAGAAGAAAGCAGCACAACTGGACTGCCGGGCCTCATGCAGGCCCCGCCACTTCAGATCATTGACATCCTGAAGTATGCGGCCAATGCACATGGCTCAGTCGAAGTCGTTTCCCGGCTCGTGGACGAACCGGAAGCGCGCTCTTCATACGCTCTCGAACTAAAGCGAGCAGAACGCGCGGCATCAGCCTTGAGGGCGCTCGGCGTGAAGCCAGCGGACAGGGTTGCGACGCTGGCCTGGAACACGCATCGACATTTTGAACTGTTTTATGCAGTGCCCGGCATCGGCGCAGTTTTGAACACCGTCAATCCACGCCTGTTCGATGAACAGATCGTATTCATCCTGAACCATGCGGAACCGGATGTGCTGTTGTTCGACAAGACCTTTTTGCCTCTCGTCGAGAGACTCGCGCCGCAAATGCGAACGGTGACGAATTTCGTGATGATGAGCGATCGCTCGGCTCACACGCCGGGCATTGTCAACGCGCTCTGCTATGAAGACCTGCTGGCCGCGCAAAGCGATGGGTTCTCGTGGCCGGTTGTGAACGAGAGTTCGGGCGCGTTCCTGTGCTACACATCTGGCACAACCGGTGATCCAAAAGGTGTGCTCTATTCGCATCGGGCTGTCGTGCTGCACGCGATGGGATCGAGCCTCAACAGTGCGTTCGGGTTCAATGCCTTTGACGTAGTGATGCCATGCTCGTCACTCTTCCATGCGACCGCTTGGGGCCTCCCATTTGCAGCGCCGATGAACGGGTGCAAGCTGGTCTTTCCATGCGAAAAAATGGACGGCGCCAGCCTGCAGTCTCTGATCACGACGGAGGGTGTCACCTTTACGGGAGGCGTCCCGACGATCTGGACGATGTATCTCGCCCATCTCGAGAGCAGCGGCGAAATGCCCGGAAAGCTGCAACGCGTCGTGATCGGCGGTTCGGCTGTGCCGCGTGCGATGGCGGAGCGCTTTAAGAAACAATACGGCGTTCAGGTCTTGCAGATATGGGGCATGACCGAGACAACCCCGCTCGGGGTGATTGCAACGCCCACGCCTGCCCTTGCGGCGCTCGGAGAAGAAGCTTTGGACGAAGCGATCTGGACGCGGCAGGGGCGCCTGCAGTTCGGCATCGAACTGCGCATCGTCGATGATGACGGCAACGACGTGCCACGCGACGGCGTTTCGTCCGGGGCGCTGCTCGTGCGTGGCCCGTGGACCATCAAGCGATATTTCCGCGCTCCTGCTAATGCCACTGACACAGACGGATGGTTCGATACCGGCGATATCGCCACTCTAGATGAGTATGGCTTCATGCGGATCACTGATCGCAAGAAGGACGTGATCAAATCTGGCGGCGAATGGATCAGTTCGATCGATATCGAGAATGTTGCGGTATCCTGTCCTGGCGTCAGGATCGCCGCTGTCATCGGGATCGCGCATCCCAAATGGGAAGAGCGACCCCTGCTGATCGTAGAGCCGCATCAAGGCGCAACAGTTGAGGCCGGTGACGTCCTCGCACACATCGCAGCGCAAGTGGCCAAATGGCAGGTTCCTGACGAAGTCGTATTCGACACGGTACCCCTTACAGCGACCGGCAAGATCGACAAAAAAGCTCTGCGTCAGATCTATGCGCTGAGGTACTCGTGACAGAGAAGCAAGCGGACCGAACTTGAATTCCCGAACGCGCGCTTCTGCAATGTGATGTGCAAACATCAAATGAAAACTCCAGACTGCTTGCAGCGTGCTCGGTCACGACTGACTTTGCTTGGCTTCGCACAGCCCCTATTCGCTAAGCGCGCGATCCGCGCCGGGAGCCGCTTTCAGCCTCCAAATCGAGTGCTGATTGCGCGTTTACTTTTCTTGCCACCTGCGACGCAAAGTGGTCCATCCTCCGGCGGCCCAATGCTTGAGCGGCGTCTCGCTCCCCTTCCATGACGGGCGGTGTGACCGTAAGCCAGTACAGAATAAAATGCTGAAGCGTCTCGGAAGCTACTGCCAAATCCCGTTCCGCCTTCGCCTGATTGCGATCCATCCTGTCGAGGCGCCGGAGTATCAGGGCTTCGGGCGGCTCAGCCGCTTCGGTATCGACGTACCTTTCAATCGCCGTTTCTACAATCGCCGTCATTGTGACGCCGTGCAGCCGCGCTTCGCGCTCCAGCTGCTTCGCTAGCGCTTCGGTCACGCGGATATTCAGGCGGCGCGATTTGACCATCAGAACCCCGGCAGCAATCGGTCATCCGCTTCATCCAGCGCGGCAGCGCGCCGGGGGCCCAGATGGGGATCCAGCTGCAGGGGATCGATCCCGTCATCGTACTCTGATGCCAAATCAGGAACTACGTCCTGTCCGCAAGAAATGACATCTGGAGCGAGTTCGGGCTGGCGATCCCGTCCGCCTTCATCCGGCAAAGGAAGCGCCATTTCGCCGGAAGCCAGTTTTCCTGAGCTTCCTCCGCCCCAGTCCGATATGGAGCCTGGCACAAGGCCCGAAACCAAAGGCGGCTCGGTTACGCGCTCTGTAAAGTTCTTGTCCTTGAAGTAGCGCAGCTTCTTCGCGAGGATCGGCGAGGCACCAGAGATCATGATCACCTCATTGCGCTGCGGCATCTGCATCACTTCGCCCGGCGTCATCAGCGCCCGCTGCGTTTCCTGACGCGAGACCATCATGTGGCTGAGCCAGGGCGACAACCGATGGCCAGTATAATTCTTCTGCGAACGCAGCTCTGTCTTTGTGCCGAGCGCGTCCGATATCCGCTTCGCAGTGCGATCGTCATTGGTCGCAAACGCGATACGCACATGACAGTTGTCGAGGATCGAGTTGTTCGGTCCATAGGCCTTTTCGATCTGGTTCAGCGACTGGGTGATCAGGAATGCCCGGATGCCATACCCGGCAAGGAAGGCGAGTGCCGTCTCAAAAAAATCGAGCCTTCCAAGCGCCGGAAACTCATCAAGCATAAGCAAGAGTTGTCGCCTCGAAGGCCCCGGCAATTCTTCCGTCAGCCGCCGGCCGATCTGGTTCAGGATCAAACGCATCAGGGGACGCGTCCTGGAAATGTCCGATGGCGGAACAACGAGATAGAGAGACACCGGACGGTCCGCCGAGACCAGATCCATCACGCCCCAGTCGCTCGCCGAGGTGAGGTGCGCGATCACGGGATCGGTGTAGACTTCGAGCAGGGTGAGTGTTGTCGAGAGGACACCTGACCGCTCATTCTCCGATTTGCTCAGCATCGCCCGCGCGCCTTCTGCGACTTTCGGATGGACCCGTCCCTTTCCGTCCGGTCCAACCAAATGATGCGTCGTGCGCATCCGCTCGATGGTCTGGAACAGGGTCCGCTCGGGATGGGCGAGGAACCGTGCGCAGCCGGCGAGCGACTTATCGTCTTCGGCATAGAGCACGTGCAGGATGACGGCGACGAGCAAAGCATAGCCGGTCTTGTCCCAATGATCGCGCCGCTCGGCGCTGCCTTCAGGATCGACCAGGATGTCAGCAATGTTTTGCACATCCCGAACCTCGAAATCGCCTTTACGCACTTCCAGCAGAGGATTGTAGCGCGGGCTCATCCGGTCGGTCGGATCAAACCGGATGCAGGGGCCGAGTTTCGAACGCCAACCGGAGGTGAGCTGCCAGTTCTCGCCCTTGATGTCGTGTACGACGCAGCTTCCGGTCCAGGAGAGGAGCGTCGGGATGACGAGCCCTACCCCCTTGCCTGACCGGGTTGGCGCAAATGCCAGCACATGTTCAGGGCCTGCATGGCGAAGATAGTCGCCCTTCCAGGCACCGAGGAACACGCCGTCATCGCCAAGGAGCTTTGCCCGGACGAGGTCGCGGCGGACGGCCCAGCGGGCCGATCCATAAGTCGTGACATGCCGCTCCCACCGCGCACGCCAGAGCGAGCCCAGCACGGCCGCCAGGATGCCGAGCAGGCCGCCGCTCGCCGCAATCGCGCCCGCTTTGGCAAACACTTCCGGCGCGTAGGCCTCATACGCGTACCACCACTGGTAAAGCCGCCACGGGTAGTAGACGGGCAGCTCGCCCGCCACAAACCAGGGCCGGCCGAGGGCGGGCTGGTAGCCGAGTTCTGCGGCCGCCCACGCCGTCGCAATCCAGGTCGCCGCGATTATGATCGACAGGACAATAACGAACTGGCCGACAAGGATCTTCGAGGGGGACAAGGGGCACGAACCTCCGACGCCAAAACGTGCCCAGCTTCGTTTCCAGGGATGTCCCTGACCAGTGTGAATGGCGGCATATCGCGGCGAGCACCTCCCCCCGCCCTACCGCCCAATCCCGCGCGTCCGACCGCCGGGGAATGTCCGGCCCATCCCGGCGCCTTTGGTCTCGATAACCAGGGACTGCCCGCGGAACCTCTCCATTTCCCGGCGCCAGGGCACCAGCGCAAAAGCCTTCTCCGTACCAATCAGCGCCATGCGCCCCTGGGCGAGATTGAAGCTCCGCTCGTAGCGTCCTTCAATAGGTGCTCCGCTCGGTTCAGCAAACGTCCGTCCGGACTTTGCCGCCTCGATGCTGGCCGCCCTCGAAAGCTCTGCTGCGCGCAGCGCCGTTCTTACCTCTTTCGGCAGAGACGTCTGGTCCGCCGCAAGCAGTCCCTGCTCTCGAAGGAACGCAAGACGGCGCTGAACTGCCGAAGCGATGTTCTCAGACCGAACCGCTTCCCCTGTCATCTCCGGTCCGTCGAGCCAGGTTTCTGCGCGGGCTGAGACCTGAGCCTCAAGCGCCATCCAGCTACGCACCCGGATCGAAACGAGGCCCCCACGCGCCGCCTCATGCGCGGCGGCACGTTCGAGGTAGTCCGGCGGAATGGCCCAGCTCCCATCCGCCCCTCGCTCGACAAGCCCTTGTCTCCGGAGCGCTTCCAGCCGCCGTTTGTGTGCGAGCCGGTAGTCGGCTGACGCTGAAGGATCGAGCGCCTCATGGTACGCTTCAGAATAGACCCCGCCGGTTTCCGCAGCGATGCGGGCAATGGTCTGATCCGCCTGTCTCGGCGAAGCAGCTTTCGCGGCGATCTCGACGATCGATCCGCGAGGCGGCAAGTCCCCCGGCTCGAGGCCGCGCGCGGGCACATGCCAGATCTCGCCGCCAAGGTCCTCGACGAGCAGGAACCGCGTATCGCGGAGTTCGTCTTCCGGTCCCTGGGAGATCACGACCCCGGTGAAGGGTCGCTCAAGCCGTCCGGCCTCATCCACAAACCGTATGGCGCGGTTCGCGTGCTCTGGGCCGATGCCGGCTGCGAGGGAGCGGATGATATCGCCGCGCCGCCCGATCGCCTTGAGCGTCGTCTCCCAGCCGTCCTGAAACTGCCAATCCGACGCACTGACGCGTTCCGCAAGATGCAACCCTTCCAGATGGCGAAGGCGCTGCAACAAGGAGGCCCGTTCAAACCGTTGCGCCTCGGTGCTCGCCGGCTCAATACTGAGGGTCCCATCCTTCGACATCCCGGCAAGCTTTCTGTCCACACCGGTAAATCGATCGGCCGTGATCTCTCGTTGCTCGGCACGCAGGATGTCGAGCTCGCGCCGGGGCCCGAGTTCATCGGTGACCAGCTGGCTCGCCCGGCCGCGCAGGCCCTGCATCAGGTAGTTTGGCGCGATGACGAGGTCGCGGCCCATTTCGTCCCTGCCCCGGATGATGATGTGCGTATGCGGGTGGCCGGTATTGTGATGATCGACCGCAACCCAGTCGAGCCTTGTCCCGACATCGCGTTCCATCTCCACCATCAGCCGCCTGGTGTGGAATCGGAGATCGCCAAGCTCGACGGCGTCTTCAGCCGAGACGATGATCCGGAACTGGTGGCGGTCGCCTTCGCTGCGCTCCAGGAACGCGCGCCCATCGGCGGCGTCTGCCTCGCGGTCATACAGCAACCCGCCGCTGCCATCGCGTTCGACCCCGTCGCGCTGCACATAACGAAGGTGCGCCGCAAGCGCGCCTGAACCTGCGCCGGACTTCACGCGCGCAATATGAACCTTGACGGTCACCCGCCGCATCTGCCGCGAAGGCATACCCCGCCTGCTTCGGAGAGCATGCGGCACCGCGCCCCTCGCCCGACCGATCCGGCTGCCTTTGAACCCTGTCCTGCGTTTACGCGGCCCCAGCTTCGCCGATGCCTTGCGAACATCGCTGCCGGCGCGCTTGATCCCGCCGCGCCCGCGGTCTTTGAGCTTCCCAAGCCGCGGGGTGAATTCGTCCTCGACGCTCATCTTATGCCGGGCCGCGCGTATGACACGCAATTACCCGCCATTTCAGGCGACCTGCCAAACTGTGTCTGTCTCAAATCGCGGCATGAGCATACAGAAAAAAGATGTGCAGACAGGGCCTTGGATGTGCGTGTACGCACATCCTTAAATCTTGCCCTCCCGGGTTCGCTTCTCCGTCCCATGCCCGCCATAGCCGCAATACGCCGCCCCATGCCGCAATCCCCATTCAGCAGATCAGGGCGCGCGCAGCAGAAGGATCGCAGATCCTTCGATGTCGCGCGCGGATGTGATCCCGAAATAGCGCCCATCAAGCGATTGCGGATGCACATTCATGAGGAAGATCTGATCCTCCAAAACGCGTCTGCATCCGCTCCAGGACGGCAAATCCAAGCCGTCCCCCGTCTCGATCAATGCCTCTCCAGCAGGCATTCCATTGATCAAAACGGTAACGCCGTCCCGGCAGATTTCATCGCCGGGAACGCCTGCGACACGCTTCAAAAGCGGCCAGTCCCTGCCAACAAATCCATGCTGCTCAGCCCACTCTGCTTCAGCGCTCCTGGCTGAGACGACGACCCACCCGCCCTTTGTGTATGGCTCGTCGCTCAGCCAGTAGAGCCCCAAAGGAACACTCCCCGTCCGGTTCCAGATCAGCCTCTCAGGCAGAGGCGTCACAACACTAAAGAGGATCGTAGAAAGTCCGAACCCAGCCAGAATGAGCGGCGCAGATTTCACGACGGACCCCGGATCGGCTCCGCCGTCGAGGCCCATCTCTGGCGCTCTGACCAGGCGAGAAGATCGGCCTTCAGATAGAACACCCGCCAGCCATGCTTGCGATAAACAGGGCCGCGCCCCTGATAGCGATAATGCGACAGGGTGATGGGTGACAGGTGCAGGAACTCCGCCGCCTCTCCCGGTGTCATGAGGTCGAGTGTCTGAGGTGTTTCCGGCGCGGTTTGCTGACGTCTTGCCATTGGGTTTTGCTCCTTTCCCTGATGCAGTCTGACGGCCCCAAGAATGCCGCCAAGCGCCGCGTCTCCCAGCCGCAAAATGCTGGAAGGCATTTTTCCACCGCCGATTAACGCTGAAACAAACATCAGAAAGCCGTCCCGGAGATGTCTCCGGGACGGCTCGTCAGAGGCCGGACTTCGGCGTCAGTCTCGGGGGTTCCAGAGGATCACGTGGCGTCCCTTCTTGCCTTTGACCGGGGCGAGGTTCGCGAAGATCTTGCGGGGGCCGATCTGCGGGTCTGCGAGCGTGATCGAGAGGTACTCCCGGCCCGAAGCCTTCGCCTTGCGCATCCAGGCGCCGCCGATTTCGGTCGAGGTTTCTCCGGCGAAGATGCGGTAGTCCGGCTGGCCGTCTCCGGCCTTTTCTGCGTTCTTCTCGATGCGGATCGCAGCCGAGAGGTTCATCATAGCGAGGGTGCCTTCGAAACCGGCTTTGGTTTCAGTGACGTATCCGAGTGCGTTTGCCATGGGGGTCTCCTTTTCGTTTCCTTGGCTGTCTTCCAGGAACCTCTTGTTCCCGTCGACGCCGGACCGAAAGGACGGCCTGCGCCGGGCCTGAACCCGTGAGGGGCGCAACGAAGTGGAGCACCTGACCGGCGATGAATTTTGCCGCGCGAGGAATGCGCCGTGAGGCGCAGGGGAAAATTCTTTGCCGATCAGGTTTCAGGCCCGGCGCAGGTCGTCCAGGTCCAACGGCAAGAGACGGAACCAAGGTGGCCGCAGAGTGCGCAGGAACGAATTGGACTCCATTCCATCAAACGCATTCAGCAGGAGCTTGGAAAACAGCCGACGAGGAAATCGCAGACAAATGTCTAACCGGCACAAACGAACCGTCTCACCCAAGATGCGCCCGAAAAGTCTGACGAAAATCTACGGGCTATTCATCTTCCGTATCGACGATGTCACAATCAATCGCGGCCCAGACCCTGTCTTCGGCAATTGCAGCATGCTGAAGGAGAAACTCGAGCGCATTGTACCGCTGAAGGATCGTTTTCTGCGTCATTGAGCTGTTCTGGGACTGGGACAGTTCAACAATTGCCCGGGCGGCGACAATGGTTGCGTTGAGCTGCACAAGCGCGTCCTGGACGAGGTCTGTAACTTCAGAAATTGTGCGATCCGGCAAGGGATCGAATGTCACTGATTGGGAGGCGCTCGCGGACATTTTTACACCTTTCAAAGCAAGCGGTTCACACCGAGGACACCATTCGTGAGAAGCAGACGGACACGGCGAACGAGCGCCTGCACTCACTATCGAATGTCATTCTCAACTTGAAATGAGTGAATCAGACCCGACCCGAATGCGCAACCTAAAAGAACGAATTCTACTATTTAAATACGCGCAGTAGCATTCGTGAATAAGGCTGCTTTTTGCGAGCTCAGATCCTTTGAGCAAAACACTATTTGCTCGCCATCGCTCGAAGCACTTTGGCCATCATATCGAGCGTTTCCGGCGAGGTTTCACGGTCAATGATTGCGTGGGATTTCTGCCTTGCGCGATCCAGGTGCGAGCCTCTTTGATGATAGCCCTCACAGCCTTCAAATAGCGCATCGACGGGAATGGAAAAATAACGAGCCACCGCCAAAAGCATTCCCGCAGAGATCCGGTTGGCGCCCGTCTCATACTTCTGCAGCTGCTGATGGCTCAGCCCAAGGGCAGCGGCGAGTTCTGCCAATGTTATGCCTGCCTCAGTGCGAAGCTGGCGGACATTCACTCCAACAGTGATGTCCGCTGCCACTGCTTTTCGTTCCGAGCGGCCTCGTTGGGATTTCATTGCACGTCCCTTCTCTTTCACCGAAGTATCCATCACCCTTGAATACAATTTTCCACTTCAAACAGCAAAATGTCCGTCGCATTCTGCGGCGTTCGACCATACAGCTATAAGCTGATGCGACCATCTCGTGCTGAAATTCAGAAGCCTCTGATTTACCTGGATCAGAATATACTCGGGGAGCCGCTCGAGGCACTGATCGGGTCAAGCCGCTATTCCGCTTGGCGCGACAATGTCGTTATTGTCTTTTCGGATGAAACCCTGACGGAAATCTTGCGATATGGCGACGGGAATGGCCGCTTCCTAAAAAATCTGGAGGCCTTCGAAACTGCCCACATCTTCCAGGAAATGAGAAGGTTTCGTCCTACTGGAGAGCATATCCTCAAGTTCGAGCGACCTACCGTGCGGTATCGCCAGATGATCGAAGAAGGACCACCTGCCAGCCCGGACCTGCTTGGCCTCGGTGTTCTTCACAAGCTGTTCGGAGGCGAAACCGACCGTAGCTATTACGACATCAGCGCCGCCCAGGTGGACGCCATGAGATCGGCGTGGCGAAACGAAGTCAAAGGTCTCGACCTTCCCGCCGACTTGAGAAATGCGCTTGAAGCGTTTCACGATCAGACAGTTTCTTTAGTCTCTGCGGCTCTGTCTGACACAGCATCAAAGCTTGCCCAGCAGCTTGAGCCGGGCGGCGCTCAGACAACCAGCGTCAGCTTCAGAAGAGACGCGAAGATCGATGTTGAAGCCATCAACGCGATTGAAGGGAACGGCAGCATCTTGAAAATCTGGGAAACGATTCAAGCGGCCAATCCTTCCCTACACTCAATGTCTTTCGACGCATTCTGCCACGTGGAGGGGGTTAGTCCGTATACCGGCATTGCCTACTCCATCCCCGACAAGGTGCGGAGCATGATGCTCATCCTGAACCTCATTGGGTACAAGTCTGACAAAAAGCTAAGCCGCGCCGACAAATTCCTATCCAGCCATACTGACCTCGCACACGCGGCATACGGCAGTCTCTGCGATGCGATCATCTCAAATGATGTCAAGTTCAGAAACCGGCTCGCTTCTGTATTTGACTACCTCGATGTGCCAACGCAAATCCTCACCAGTGATGCCTTTGCGCCGGGCGATCCATGACTCCATCGCGTCAGATTTCTCTTCGCTGGGAAACAATCCCGAATTGTACCATCAAACAATCTGAATTTCGCCCGGACACAAAAAACCGCCCGGCAACATGCACCGGGCGGCTCCCTTGTACCTGAGAGGAGACGAAGAACTCAGGCAGCGGTAGCTTTGTAAGACGATGGCTCGGTGCCGGGTTCCTGCTCGGCATCCGCCTCGAACAGCCCGGCGATACGGACCCAGGCATCAACAGGCGGACAGGCTGCGCCCTCGACAAGGCGCGCGGGCGGCATCTGCATCCAACCGGGCCGCCAGTCTGGCTTTGGTGTGCAGCCTTCGCCCGCAATCCGGTTCGCCAGAACCATCTTCTGCTCCTTGGCGGTGTCGGCGGCGCAGGTCTCGGCGAGAGACTCCGACCCGATACCGGCCACCATTGCATTGATCACCCGCTTATCACGCAGCAGGTCGAAGAAGGCTCCGTCCGGCTGCCAGTATGCGTGCAGGTCTGCCCCACAGGCATGAAGTGCGGCTTCGACCGAAGGCCCGCCCCGCTCCAACGTCTCGGCCATAGCAACCGCTAGCACCTGCAACACTTCGGGATCGGACATTGCCAGCAGTGCGGCGAACGTCTCGCACAGGTGATACGCATCCCCGCTCCGGCGCGGCACAGGCGCGCCGAGCGCCTCGAACAAGGTCTCTAAATCTGTGCGCGCTGCGCTGACTTCCTTCGTGGCGGCTCCATTTTCGACGCTCGCCAGCGTGGCTTCGTTTGCCGCGCCCGGTGAATGTAGGCGCACATTCCAGAGCGCAGAGCCACACAGCGAATGCGCCGCCATGAGGCGCAGCGCGATGGCTGGATTGCGGATCAGGCTCGCCTGAGCGGCAGCGTGCCGATGCAGACCAACATAGTCCGCCATCGGACCAGACATCTCGGACCGAGTGTCGGCCACGGGCTCTGCCGCGCCACTGGCCTTGGCTGCTTTCTGCTTGCGGGCCTCAGCCGCTTTGAGCCAGCCTTCATGGAACGTCACCGTCCCATCGTGACGCTGTTCGACGATCACCTTGCCGCCCTGCTTCTTGGTCGTCTGGACATAGTCCCAGCGCTGGAAGTACGCGCCTCGCTCCAGCAAGATCACATCTGCCCAGCCGCGCTGGCGGTAGCTATCAACGCGATCTGCAATCACCGCGCCTTGCGCCTCCCAGAACGCCTCTGCATTTGCAAACACAGCAGTCTCGCCGAACAGGTCGGCGGTCACTGCGCCAGTATAAGCCGCAAGGTCGAACAAGGCCTTGTCGGTCGTGATCGTTGCGCCGCCGGTCACCCACGCCTTGCAGGCCCGCCCCATGGGCGCGCGATCTGTCTCGCTGTTCCAGAGTTTCAGCCAGTCCGCCTGCTGGGCAGGTGTCGCGAGCGTGAGGGCGCGGACGGTCTCCCGGTCTATCTCTTCCTCGGCATAGAGCTTGCGGATCGGGGCGCTGAGCGCAGCCAGCGCAAGGACGCGCCGGACGTTCAGCTCCGTCACGCCGAAGAACGCCGCGATCTCCTCGACCGCCCTGCCCTCATCATGAAGCTTCCGGAACGCTGAATATTGTTCCATCTCGGTCGCGGGCAGGCGCGCCACATTCTCTATGATCGAGGCTTCGATGGCCGAAGCGACATCGCCTTCCGCCATGACGGCGCAGGGAACGAGCGGATCGCTGCCGCTCTCCTTTGCGATCTGTTGGAGCGCAAAGAACCGGCGGCGCCCAGCGACAACACCGTAGTTATCGCCTTCGCGCCGAACGAGCAGGGTCTGCCGGATGCCCTTGTCCCGGATTGACGGCAGGATGTCGGAGACATCCGGCGCCTTGCGGCCATGGCGCATGTTGAGTCTGGAAATACCGAGCTGGCTCAGCGGCAGGTGGATCAGGTCAGGTTGTGACATGGTGTAGCTCCTCAGAATGGAAACAGGTGTGGGGGCGCAAGGGCGAGGCCCAGCCGCCAGGGCGGCAAGTGCCAGTTGATCGGCGCGTAGGGCGCGCCGAAGAAATCGAGCGAGGCATCACTGGCGGTGGCGCCGAGATCGAAGTCCCGAATGATCAGGTCCGGCCTTCGCCCGGCGACCCAGAGGCCGGTCACAAAGCCCTCCTCAATGTCCAGTGTCAGCGAAGGGCGCGGGCCCAGCAGGCGCTCGAAGATATCCGGCATCACACGCCCTCCATCGCTTGGGCATGAGCGGCGAGCCGTGCGAGCGTGTCGCGAGCGGCGGCGACGGCTTCGGGCAATAGCTCATTCGCGACGGCAGTGAGGTAGTCGTTATCCGCCTCCGGATAGTTGGCCTCGATGCCCCAGAGACTGGCCGCCCGAGATACGAGCATGACGCCCTCTAGCGATACGCTGAGAACGATCCCGCAGTAAAACCAGTCGCCTTTGCGCCAACCCTCCATGACAGTTTCAGCGTTGGCCTGCGCCTCGGCAAACCGCTGCCGGTGATTTGGGCCGGGGCCTATGAACCCCGGCGCGTCCTTGTAGAGCGAGGGCCAGAAGCCGTCCTGGCGCTGATCCGGTGCGTCCGGACAATCATCAGGCACAACCTGCGCCAAGACGGTGAAGGGCCCGGCTTCACAAGTGATGACATCGCCGAGACAGACAAAAGACGAGAAGCTTGTCTTGAACATGCGCCCCTCCCTCACCGCGTCCAGAAGACATGGACTTCGTCGAAGCCCGTCTGGAACACCATGATCTCGCCGTTCAGCGCCATGTCGCGGGCAAGGGCCTGCCAATCGATGTAATAGCTGAGGCTTTCGGGGATTATGGTGCCGAGATCATTGTGCAGTTCCTCTGCAAAGTCGGCAGCGCTGCGATACTCGCCGCAATAGTCCTCGAATGCGGCACGGGCCTGCTCGATGTCATTGCCGTAGTGCTGGTAGATGCGAGCCCCCAGCTGGCCATGCTCGCCGATGAACTCGGCAAGGTCGCACACAGTCTCGAACGAGGCGTATTCGGAAAAGTTCGCGCCCTCGAAGCCTTCGTAGTCGTGGATCGCCCATTCTTCGGCATCGGGCTCCGGGCTGGCGCGCAGCATCGCCGAAACCTCGCACCAGATTTCGTCGGGCGTGGTGGCATCGATCCAGCGCCCGTGCAGGCGCCCGTTGTTGTAGGCGGCAAGGCACGCCACGTAGATGCGTGGCCGGTCCTTAAGGGTTGGCGCACCCGTAGTTCCAAGGGGTGCAACGGTAATGGGTTGGTCAGTCACGTCAGTCTCCTTCCCGCCCGTGTTGGTTCCCGGCAGGCGGGGTGGGCGGCGAAAAGGCGCATGGCCGGAGCGCATAAGGGCGCCGCGCAAGGGGAAGCTGTAGGTATGACGCCTGCGGACGTTATGAGAGAATCCAGCCCCGCCCCCTTGCGCGGCGACCGCGCTCCGGCACAAGCGCCGTCCGCCCACCCTGCTTGCTGGGAAACGTTACTCAGGCTGAAGGAGAAAGATGGCGGCTAAGCCCGCCGTGCAATCAGGGAAGCGGTCGCGGGGTCGTAAGACAGCTCATCAATCGAGCCATCCTGAATCGCGGCAACAACCTGGTCGATCGCGCTGAGCGGGATGAGATACCATTCCCGTGGCCGGACAAGTTTTCCGAACCGGTCAGGGAGTTCCAGATCGAGGCGAGCCGGCGTCAGGAACCGATGCAGCAAGGCTTCCAGCCGGACGCGGTTGATATTGTAGAGCTCGTAAGTCGCAACAACCTCAACATCAGCCAGTAGGTAGGTCGGATCATTCTTTGCGGCAGAGATACGGGTCTCCACCTTTCCGCCGGTCACGCCGATCTTGTGGATGATGTCACGGTTCTCGGCGACATAGGGAAGCGTGGATTTGCTTCGCAGCACGTAGATCGTGCCGCTTTCGATATCGGCGTCCTCGCTCGTGTCCGCGAACAAGGGACCCGCGCCGGGCTCGGTGATCCGGCGGCCGGCCTCATCCTTGTTGAGCGCTCGTTGGAGTGAGCGCATAAGCACGTTACTTTCGGTGCCGTTATCATAGATCACGCGAAGGCGAGCATCACGGTCGCCATACTCCTGAGTGAACTCCTCACCCTTCTCGGCAACATAAGCCATCTGTCCGCCGACAATGAAGAATCGGCCCACATCGATCTCAGCCTTGACTTCAAAGGGACGTGTCTGCCGCACACCGCCTTCAAGTTCGCGGCGTACCTTTTCGAACAAGGGTTTGAAGGTTTCAAAGTCCTCACAACGCGAGCGATTGGCGATTTCTTCCGCAGCTTTTCGCTCTGCCGTTGGCCTTACGTGTTTCAGTGAGGTGATATCGTTTTCAGCAACAGGATCGATCCCGAGCTGCGCAAGGAGCGCAGCGGCATCGCTGGGCGCGTCGTCAAGCGGTCCGTCCCCCGAAAGCAACAAGCCTTGTCGGTCCAAAGGTGTCAGAAGCGCCACAGCCTCTGGGATCGCACGAAGCCGATCGAGGCGCACAGCATACATCCGCTCAAAGATGTCGCGATCCTCTCCGTGCTGAGGCACGCGGCCCTGCTCTTCAACAAAGCGCTGGATGTCTTCAAAGCCTGCGATGATACGCTCGTCATGAGCACTGACGGTCGAGGCGGCAGGCGCCTCGACCTCGATGCCAAGCTCGGCCAGCAGCTCTTCGGCTGTCTTGTCAGCCATTCTGCTTTGCCCGGACCAGACGCTTCAGGAACTCGACGCCTTCAGCTTGCCGCCGTTCCCAGGCATCACTCGATGTGAGCGACGGCAGACGTCCGCGCTCCTTCAGAAAATCCTTGGCGCGTTCGGCAAGCTCCATGGCTTCTTCTTCGGTCACGGCGATCTTCTTGCCCTGTATGACTTCATGAACCTGCTTGAGGCTTTCCTCGCTCATCGATTTGGAGAGGATGGCGTAGGCGGCGCCGAAGGGATTGATCCTGTCGATCAGGTCGATGTCGAGCTCTGTGACTTCGATGGCGTATTTTCGAACGCCGTCAATCAACGCGGTGTTGGCGCGCACTGTCTCTCCTGTTGAGAGAGCCGCCTCTGCGGCTTTGCGGCTCACTTCCTGCGTCAGGTTCATCGCGGCAACCGCGCGCTGACGGATAGCCTCCTGATCGGTCGCCGACAGATCTGGATACCGGTCGCGGACAATCTTGCCCATGCGGGCCTGGGTGAGTTCCTCCGGCGGAGTTTCCGGATCAAACAGTCCCCGTTCCAGAGCTACTTTATCCTGCACAAAAGCGGTGATGACTTCGTTCAGGTCTTCCCGGCAGATACGCGTGGCTTCCTCAGATTCCGGCTGGACAAGACCTTTGATCTCGATCTGGAATTCCCCGCGATCTTCGTTGAACCCGACATTGGTCCGGCCGGGCTGGTATCCGTCCTCACCATAATCATAGTCGTCGTTCTTGCCGGTGTCTTTCGGAACGAAATTGAACTTTGGGGCGAGCACCTGCTCCATGAGCAAGCTGGCCGCGATCGCTTTCAGCGTATCATTGACCGCTTCGGTGACCTTGTCTTCGGACGCGTCCGGTTCAGCGATGAGGTTGGTGAACCGCGCCCTGTGCTTGCCCGGCGCGTCGCGCGTCGCGCGGCCTATGATCTGGATGATCTCGGTCAGGCTTGAGCGATAGCCGACAGTCAGCGCATGCTCGCACCAGATCCAGTCAAAGCCTTCTTTTGCCATGCCGAGCGCGATGATGATGTCGACATGATCCCGGTTGTTCTTTTGAGCCGGATCCTTCAGCGCCGTGACCACCTTCGAATGGCGTTCCGGTCCATCATCAACCAGGTCAGCAATCTTCAGGACACCTTTCCCGTCGCGGCGGCGCACGAGATCGAATCCGGTTGCCGGGTCCTTCCCTTCCCAGGTGCCGAGCGCGTCCATGATCTCGCTGACTTCCGTCGTCTTTCCGCGCTGCGTGCTTTCCCGGGAATTGACATTCGGGATGTGGACGATCGTTTTCTGATCAGGATCGAGAACGCTGGCCACACTTTCCAGATAGGATCCGTCGTAAAAGAAGTAGCCGAGGTCGAGCGCCTTGAGGTGCTCATAGCCATTGAGCTGCTCATAGTAATTGTAGGTCACCGTGGCGAACCGGAGCTCATCTTCGGGAGACAGGACCGGGACCGCATCGCCGCGGAAGTAAGACCCGGTCATAGCCACAATATGAACCTTGTCGCGTGCGATCAGCTCCTTGAGCTGGCGTCCGAGGACGTTATCCTCATCCGCAGAGACGTGATGAAACTCATCGACTGCAATCAGCCTGTCGTCGAAAGCCTCGGCGCCAAACTCTTCGACAGCAAACCGGAACGTAGCATGCGTGCAGACGAGCACCCTGTCTTCCGATGCAAGGAACTCGCTGACCGCTTTCACTTTCGATTTAGCCACGCGGACATCGTCCGCCCCAGGGGCATTGCAGAGATTCCATTGCGGCCGGACTCGCCAGTCCGCCCAGAAACCCCACTGGGAGAGCGGCTCGTCATTGAAGCTCGATCCAATCGAACGCTCCGGCACAACGATCAGCGCCTGGCGCAGCCCCTGATGGGTCAGCTTGTCGAGCGCAATGAACATCAGAGCGCGGCTCTTGCCGGAAGCGGGCGGCGACTTGATCAGGAGGTATTGTTCTCCGCGCTGCTCATAAGCGCGCTCCTGCATGGGCCGCATGCCGAGCTCATTCGCTTTCGCGGTCTTGCCCGTCTGATTGTAGGTGACAGAGACCGAGGGCACGTTTCGTTTTGCGGTCATGATTATCTCCTGAACAGGGCGAGGTATTCCTGGAACAGGAACAGGCGATTGCGGCGCTGGCCGGTCATTTCAACCAGAACACCTGCGGCAACAAGGTCATTGATCAGGGCAGATGCCGTGTTGGGCGTGCTCTCAACGAGCTTCGCAACATAGCTGACATCGACCACCGGGCGCGCATAAAGCTGACGCACCAGCTTCTGGACATTGTCCTGACGCCGCGTGCTGAAACGCGGCAGCACTTCGCGCTCGATCCTCTCCTTGAGGGCAATGATCGCGAGGAACACACCGGCAGCAGACCGCGAGGTCTCCTCCACGCCGTGCAGGAAGAAAATCAACCACTCACGCATGTGATGCCCGTCGCGCACGCCCATCAGGTGATCGACATAAGCAGTCTTGTTCCGCTCGAAATAGTCCGAGAGATAGAGCGCGGGTTTCGCCAGCAATCCTTCCGAGGCGAGGTAGAGCGAGATCATCAGCCGTCCGAGCCGGCCGTTGCCATCCAGGAAAGGATGGATCGTCTCGAACTGATAGTGGGCAATCGCGATCCGGATCAGGGGCGGCACACGAAGTTCCTGATCGTGCAGGAACCGCTCGAGATCCGTCATAAGGTCCGCCACGTGCTGATGGTGGGGCGGCACGAACACAGCGTTGCGAAGGCTGACGCCAATCCAGTTCTGGCTGGCGCGGAATTCGCCCGGCTGCTTGTTTGCCCCGCGTACGCCCTGGAGCAGCACGCTATGGGTCTCGCGCAGGAGCCGGTTGCAGAGTGGCAACTCCTCGAGGCGCCGGATCGCATAGCGGATCGCCTTGATATAATTCTGGACCTCGTCCCAGTCGTCGCGCTCTTCCGGATCAAGGTCATCGGCATCCTTGAACGCGTCCTCGATGCTCGTCTGCGTCCCTTCGATCCGGCTCGACTGCGTCGCTTCCTTCGCCACGTACATCTGGATGAAGAAGTCGATGTCCGGGATCAGCTGCGAGAATGCGTTGAGCTCACCGAGCGCGCGGTCTGCCCGGCCCAGCAGGTCCTGCAGCTCCGGGTCCGCCACCACCCAGGGGTGATGGATCCGGGACGGCAGGAAGCTGCGATATTCATATTGCGGCTCATACTGGCCAGCGTGGTACTCAGAGAGCAGCATATGTCGGCAAAGCCCAAGGTTTCTGATTTAACCGCTCACTTATGTCAGATTCCGATCAGCCCACAAGCGTTAAGTCAGAAAACTACTTAGTTTTTGCCATAACGAGAACCAAAAATCAGAAACGGTCGCTGCTACCTTCACAATGAGGCCGCCCAACCAATTCCGCTATTTACGCTTCCGGCGTTGAGCAAGCATTGATGCCGCCGCAGACTTTACTTGAGGTGCCGCATTCTTGCTACTTAAAGTCTTGCTCGTTGCACAGGCTGCCGTTGCCGAGCTTTCCTCCGCAGTCTTTACTCTAGGCGGGAGCCGGGTACTGCCTCACATGAGAATTTGAGCGGCTTCTATGGGCGTTTCAGCTTCGGACCATCATAGTCATTCGGCGGAGGGATCGTGTGCCAAAGGGCAGCTATGTCATGGCAGGAGTCTTCAACATGGCGCAGCTTCTTCGTGAACGTGCCGGGACAGCGGTACTCTGTACCCGAGAAGACATCTACGGCAACGCACAGCGCCGGGTCGGCCGTTCCAAACCCCTTCAGATTGCGCTGGCAAAAAGTATAGATCAGGCCAGCAATATTTGCGCACTGTTCGGCACGTTTCTTCGTCTTCGCCTCTCCCTTGGAGAATACGAACTGCACCGCACCAAACTTGTCCGGCCCGGTCGGCGACGGCTTATGCAGCGTCAGGTCGAAGGATACGCTTATCGTTGTCGGCCAATCGGTGATTTGCCACTTTTTGCCAGATGGGATCCGGCAGTCGAGCTTGCGGAGAAGCAGTCGGTTGTATGCAGCCTGAAATTTCTCAATTGCTTCCATCGAGTTGAGGCAATCCGCTTTGACCCAAGCCGACGACGACGCCTTTGCGCGCTCGTCAAGATCAATGATCGCCTTTGCAAAGTGTCGCGGACTCCGCGTTCCGTCGGCAAGGAACTTTACCAGTCCTTCACGCGCTCCGCGATATTGAGTGACGACGGAAGTTGATGGAAACTGCGCCTCACGGATGATCGTGCGGCGTCGTGTCGGGGAGTCACTGGCAATATATTCTGCCATTTGACTAGCCGAGAGCTGCGGAATCGGGCGGTAGCTATATTTGGTTGTTCCGGGAGTTGAGGGCATGGACGACGTCTTCCTAAGGGCGCGAATCGACGACAACAGGTTTATCTGTATATCACCTATTCCCCGCCAAGATTACAAAAATAGCGCTGCCAAGGGCCTGGGGGGCGAGTTTGGATACTTTGTCTATGAAGTAGATGAGTCGCTGCCAGACGCCGGTATCGACGTGATCGGCAAGGCAGCATCGCTGGAAGCCGCCTTGCGGCTGTTCGAGATTATCACCAATCGCACCGTCACAGCCGCCGCCGCTTAGGCTTGGCGCTATTCGTAGGGGTCGCGCGGCTTCGGAGCGGGCGTTGAGGCGTCAATCTTCCCGACAATCCAAGCCAAGTCGGGCTTCTTGTCCGTCAGGCCAGCGGCCATTGCCGGTGTCATGCCGAGCGTCTGGTGTTTCCGGGAGAAGTTGCACTGCATGAAATCGAGCCAAGCGAATTGGATGTCTTTGTCGCGGCTGGCTTGCTGGTCTTCTCAGAATTCTTTCTGAACATGACAATCTCCGAGAGACCACCCCCACGTCGCTAATGCTATTCAAAAAACGACCTATCTCTCTCCCGCGACGCTTGCCATTGCCGCTTTAAGCACATGAACGCAAACCTTCGCAGTATGCTGATCCGGCGTGAAACCGGACAACATTTGCTCATAGGGATGGATGTAATTGCGGAAGTCTCGCAGTCCGTGTCCGAACTTTTTTACATCCGGTTTAAGCAACCCAGTTTCGCACGCCGTCTCGATCAGTTGCGCGAGCGACCAGTCGTGAAATTTCTTGACGCTGCCGTCCTCATACTTGGGACCCGAGACCGCTCGATTAAACTTCGCCGGGTCTCGTTGCGCGGCGCCCAACAGGACTGCCTCGAGGACACTCCCACAAAGAAAGATCACCGACAAATAGGCGCCGGCCGATAGCACGGTCCGAGCTTCGTTGAGCCGGCTCTCGACAATCGGAATGACATGCACATCGACCGGCAACTTCTGCACATTCGGAATCGTGTACTCACGCTCAAGGAAGTCCTTCTCCGTCGGCGCCCCATCGCCGACGACAGATTTGCCGAGAAGCCGCGCAACAATAGCGCGCGACTGATCCAGTAAAGCTGCATCTAAATCATGACCGTTCAAATCAGAACCCGCCTTGTAGCTATCGAGCAGCTCACTCAAAACCTTGCCGACCACGGCATCAGGCTCATGCTCCCAAAATGCCCGGAGCTTTTTTGCCTTCGAGGTCCCATAAGTCTGGTAACGCGCACCATGGATATCAATTCTGTGGCGGCTGAAGAACTCTGCATACGTCGCATCCGAGTAATCGAGGACGTACCCGCTCTGCATGCCCAGCAGTTTCTCAAGGTAGCGCTTCTCGATATCGGTGAGGCTGCTCACGCATCCACCTTCGACTTCGTCATCCGGGTATAAAGATCAAATAGCTTCTCCAGGCGCTCGGTATCATTCTTGAACCGGCGACCAATATAAATCCGCTCCAGCGTCTCATCGTTGCGCTCATGCGCCTGACGCACCAGTGGAAATTCTTCATCCATCCGGTCCGGATCATACATGTCGGCAATCGTTGCCGGGAAATAATGCTCTCGCGCCAGCAGAATATCCTCCGCGCAGCGCGTCAGATCGGCTTTGTTCTTCTCGGTAAGCGACGGAACTGGAAAGGTATTCCAGCCCAAGGTGTTCGAATAGCGAAGACGAGTTTCAAGCTTACCACAAACTGTAGAAATCCATGCCCAATGCAAACGTGAAGCGATCAGTGCCATATTCCAGATCGGAGCACCGTAAATTACGGAGGCAAGGTTCGAGACAACAGTCCAATAATCGGTGACCGAGCAAGGCAAGTATTCTCGCCTTTCAGACGAAACATTGGCCACAACCAGCGCATGGGATTTTGCATGAGGGGCAAACACGAATCTGTGTGGTGTACCGGCATTCTCATTTGCCTGCTTCCCTCGGCTTGCACTGCGGAATTTCTGAACGGCTTCGATTCTGTGCTTCAGAGCCGGAATAGAAAGTGCCTTTTCCAGCTCATCATTCTCGATCCAGAAGCACCAACGGTCACCGCCGTTGATAAGCTCTTTTGAGCCGATGTACCGCTTCGTGAATGATTTAATCTCAGGATGTTGATCTCCCAGGGCCACCTTATCGGAAGTGGTACAGATTAGGTTGCCATCATCGGTCGCCTTATTTCCAGACTGCATAAGACCAACCTCAGAAATCGGCTTTGACTTCTTAGAAACAATTATGCTCCGTGTGGGAACTAAATAGGGGCTAATATGTTGAACTTCACGAACAACTCCGTCTTCAAAGAGCAACAGCTTTGATCGATATGTGGCCAATCCTACGATAACACATGTTACACCGGCATTGCGGGCAGCGTTGTTTGACCAAGCGAAAGAGGTATGCGCAAACGCTATCTGGACCCCGATTCCAAATATGATCGGCCAGAGCATGCTCACCTGCTCGCCCTGACAGACCGAATTTGTAGAAACGATGCCGGATCTTCCACCTGCTTTTGAAAGGTATTCAGCGGATTTAACGAACCACGCCGCGACATAGTCCAAATCTTTGTACTGCTTCAGGTGCGGGCGAAAAATGGTCTCCATATCCTGCTTCTGAGAAGCTGTTTGATTGACGCTGCCCTGATAGGGGGGATTGCCGCAAATATACGTCTCCCCGTTCCCCACATCGTCTACCTCCAGCGCCAACCGTCCCGTCGGCCCAGCAAGGTCTTCCTCAATCACAGACGGCTGCTTCGGAGGCGGGCACACCTCCAACCAATCCAGCCGCAGCGCATTGCCACAAACGATCCGGCCAGTTTCCTTCAGTGGAAGGATGATCTCGCCTGCTCGCTCCTGCCCCATGATGTTCACATCGCACTGATACTCAGCGATCAGCAGAGACAACCGTGCGATCTCGCAGGCAAAATCCTTGATCTCAATACCGAAGAAGTTCTTCAGTGGAATAACCGATGACGGATCATCATTGTCGCTATTCCGGCGCTTGAGTATCTCCGCCTCAATGGCGCGCATTTCCTTGTATGCAATCACAAGGAAGTTTCCTGAACCGCAGGCCGGGTCAAAGACACGAATTCTCGCAAGGCGCTTGCGAAGATTGAGCAGCTTGCGCGGATTATCGCCGGCGGCTTCGAGTTGCTCGCGCAGATCATCGAGGAACAGTGGATTCAAGACCTTCAGGATGTTAGGCACGCTCGTGTAGTGCATGCCGAGTTCGCCGCGCTCATCATCGTCAGCTACGGCCTGGATCATGGATCCGAATATGTCCGGATTGATGGCCTTCCAGTCGAGGCTTCCGGCGTGAAGCAGATAGCTGCGCGCGATACGCGAAAAGCGCGGCACCTCTGTTGAGCCTGCGAAGAGCCCGCCATTCACATAGGGAAAATCATCTTCCCAGGGGCGCAGGTCTTTCCGGCGTGAATCTGTCGTCGGCAGGTCCATAACCCGGAACAGGCGTCCGATGATCTCGTGCGCATTGTCCTTGTCGGAATATGTCTCAAGCGCGTGCGTGAACAGGTTCGCCCGCCGGAATATCCCGGTGTCTTCGGCAAAGAAGCAAAAGATAAGCCGCGCCATGAACTGATTGAGGTCATGGCGGCGCGCTTCGCTGTCCCAATCTGGATTGTCCTTAAGCAGTTCGACATAGAGCCGGTTGAGGCGCCCTGTCGCCTGGATATCGATCGGATTGTTCTTGATCGCCTTGACGGTGGTTATGCCGGCAAGCGGCAGGAAGAAGCCGAAATGGTTGGCGAAGTCCTTGTAGTCGCAAACCCGGATATCCCCTTCAGCGAGGTCCTCCGCTTCCAGCGTCTGCCCGTCCGTCGCGAGGATGAACCGGACTTTACCCGCCGCCGTCTTGGGACTGGCACGAAGCTGTTCCAGCTTTTCGCGAACGCGTCCTGCGGGGGCGACGGCGAGATGTATCTGCTTGAACTGGAGAACACCGCCCTCAATGTCCGAGTTCTTGGCGGCGCTCGCCAGAAGCCGCTTCACCGTCGTCGGCTTGTTGTTGAACGCCTCCAGAAAAGCGCGCGGAAAATCGGCCGCATCAAAGGGAACCGCGGCGAGCTCGGAGATCGCTTCTTCGATTTCAACAGCGTTCATTGTTCGGTTTCCGAATTACAGAGGCCTTTTAAGCCCAAAATGACCAGAAGTTGAACCGATTCTGGGCGATGGACTGTGTCGAATACTTTCGTTTGAAACACCACTGGAAGCGGGGGACCGAATCTTTCCATGACTGCCCCGTCATGGCGCTCCACATCCGAGATTTCCGTCAAAACGACACGGCAGAGCTATCCAGGCTCTGCGAGACAGGGCGATTGATCGGCGCCCTGCCCCAACATGTCGGCGAAGCTCGCATCTTCTCTGGCATGCGCGACGATCGCGTCGCTGCCGCCATATGGTTCAGCCTCGAAGGCGGCACCGGCACAATCCTCGCCCTTGTTACGGCCCCGACCGCCCACTGGCTATCCGACGCCTGCGAGCTCATCGCTGAGGCCAGCCTCTGGCTCACATCACGGGGGGCAGCCCATATCGAACTGAGCCCGATCCCTGAACAGAGCGATCTGCTCGCTGCCCTCGTGGAGCTGGATTTCCAGCCCGATGAACGCGCAGGTGTCCTGCGCCGGCTCATAGAGGCCCGCAGCGCCGCCTGAACACCTTACTCAATCGAGCGCCCGCGACCCCTCTGGCCGCGATCGCCTTAAGGGAGCTGCCCCAGGATCAAGCCTGCGGACAGTGGGAAGCGCGGAGCGCGTGCGGCCGGCGGGTCCCAGCCACTGGACTTCCGGACAGACTACCGGACCCTCATTGAGCCCCGCCGGGCAGGCCGAAGGCCGGACAGCCCCGCGCGCATGCGCGGGCGGCACACAAACAGACATTGCCTGATCACGCCGCTGTGCGGTCAAAGGCCAGCTGAGACCCGAGCAGCTCTACAAAGTAGCCACCGTCCCGCAGCGCTTCGGCCTTGAGCACGAGATAGCGGATGGCATGCTTCATCGAAGGGCCGTTCCACTCCTCATCCACGCGCGCTTCGCCGTAGAGCATCACGGCAACGTCGCGGCGCGACATGCCAAGATCGAGGCAGTCGAGTGCGATCAGGCCGTTGCGCAGGATCTGCGTGCGTTTGGTCCAGCGGGGCGATTCTGTATCTGGGCCGTCACCCAGGATGGCCAAAGCGGCTTTCTGGATTTTGACCTTGCGCTCGAAGTCGGCGATGTCCGACATTGTCAGCTTCATGCGAACCGGCTCCATGCCCAGGAGCGAGAGCCCGCTGCAACGGACTTGTACGACGCAGCCCTTGCCGCGCAGGAGGAGATATTCCCGGCCGGCGACGTCAGTTACGTGCGTGATCTTGCAGATCGGCACCGAGCGCTCCCAGATATCGCAGGTTTCATTCGGGCCGAGCGGGCTGCAATTGACTTCGACCTGGTCTGGAAATGCCTGACGCGTCCAGACGACATCCGCATCAATGCCGTTCAATGCTGGATCCGGCATGAACACAAAGCCCAATCTCTCCGCCATATTCTGCGGAACGCGGGACTTCAGCAGACGGATATCTGCGCAGTTTGCTTTCAGTTCAGAGAGGTCAATCGGTGTACGGTTCTCCGCATAACGCTGCACCTTCCGGCTACGGCGAGCGTATTCCCAAGCCCAGCGATCGTCCGACAGGCGCCAGAGATAATCGTACTGCGCAGTGAACGCGTCAGTCTCGAGTCCAAAAGTCTTCATGGTCAGCTCCCTTCACGAGAGAATTTCAGCAAGACCGATGCCAACCGAGGATTTACGCAGATTCCACCTCGATCAATTGTTTCCATGATTTCAGAAGACTGAATGTTTAGCGAAACCCTCTGTTAACAGGTCCATTCGCCCCGAGGGCGAGTAGCGTTTGCGCGATCTGCAGCAATTCCAGCGGTTTAGAACAGGTGCCGCAATTTGCCCGTGTGCGCCGCATATGGCCCGCACACGCGTCCATTGGCTTCCATTCACACTGGAAGCGTTGCCGCCCTGCAGGGATGTTCGAAGCCGGAACACATAACCGACCTTCGAGCTTTCTGATGACCCTCAGCCCACGCATGAACGAAACCGGGACACGGCTGAGCGCCATGCTCAGGACAGCGTTCTGCGCCGGTGTGCGCGAAGCGCTCGAAGATCCGGCAACGATCGAAATCATGGCGAACCCCGACGGTACTGTCTGGATCGAGCGCGCGGGCATTGGCATTGACCTCGCCGACTTCTCACTCGCCGGCGAAGATCGGGAACGGGTCATCCGCCTTGTTGCGTCCTCCCTTGGCGAGAGCATCAGCAAGAGCGTGCCGGTCATTTCCGCTGAGCTCCCGGGCAGCGGCGAACGGTTCGAAGGCATCATGCCGCCGGTCTCCACCGCGCCGTGCTTCTCCATCCGGAAAGCGTCAGAGACGGCGTTCACGCTTGACGACTACGCCGAGGCGGGAATGCTGTCCGGCAGTCTTGCACTCGCCCTCAGAGAAGCCGTCGCGGCCCGCGCCAATATCCTGATCGCGGGCGGAACGTCGTCAGGAAAGACAACCTTCGCCAATGCGCTTCTCCGGGAACCTTCCCTCCAAGCCGACAGGATTGTCGTCCTGGAAGACACACGCGAACTGAGCCCGCCCGCAGCCAACGCCATTCGCCTGCGAACCGTGCCTGGCTCAGTCAGCCTTCAGCAGCTTGTGCGTTCGACACTCAGGCTAAGACCTGACCGCATTGTGGTCGGCGAAGTGCGCGGCGGCGAGGCGCTGGATCTCCTCAAGGCCTGGAACACCGGCCATCCGGGCGGGATCACGACCCTGCATGCCAATTCTGCGAGCGGCGCGCTGCGGCGGCTGGAACAGCTGACCGCCGAAGCCACCCGCGTGCCTCCGCACGACCTGATTGGCGAAGCCATCGATGTGGTCGTGTTCATGAGCCGGACGGGTGGCACACGCCGGATTGAAGAGGCGCTGCGCGTCTCCGGCTTCAATGGCGGCGATTACGTCACCGCGCCGCTGGTCCTTCCAAAACTTTCCCTCGTCAAACACGGAGACATGACATGACGATGTTCAAGGCGGCGCCGCGCCGGCGCTGCATCCAGGCGGCTGCAACGCTGATTGGCCTCACCGCAACCCTTGCCTTGCCCGCCCATGCGGCCGGCACGGGCATGCCCTGGGAAGGCCCGCTCGACCAGATCCTTTCCTCGATCGAAGGCCCGGTTGCGCGCATCGTCGCGGTGATCATCATCACAATCACGGGTCTTACGCTGGCATTCGGCGAGACCTCCGGGGGTTTCCGCAAGCTGATCCAGATCGTGTTCGGCCTGTCGATCGCCTTCGCGGCGACCAGCTTCTTCCTCACCTTCTTCTCGTTCGGCGGCGGAGCATTGATCTGATGCCAGAGGGGTTCGAGATCCCGGTCCGCCGGTCCCTGACTGAGCCGGTCCTGATGGCGGGGGCGCCGCGTACGGCGGCCATCGTCATCGGGACTGTGGCGGCAGCGGTCGGGCTTGGCCTGCAACTCTGGATCCCCGGCCTCCTCATCTGGATCGGCGGACATTCTACAGCGGTGTTCATGGCCCGCCGCGATCCAGACTTCATGACTGTGATGGCCCGCGCGATGCGGCACAAGGAGTATCTTTCATGCTGAACCTCGCAGAGTATGCAGACCGCCCAAGGCTTCTGGCCGATTACCTTCCCTGGGCCTGCCTCGTCGCGCCGGGCGTGATCCTCAACAAGGACGGCGCGTTCCAGACAACATTTAAGTATCGCGGCCGGGACCTTGAAAGCTCGACCGAGGCTGAACTTGTCGCGACCGCCGCCCGTCTCAACAATGTCCTGCGCCGGTTCGGGTCGGGCTGGGCGCTCTTCTTCGAGGCCGTCCGCCGCGAAGCGCCGCCCTATCCGGAATGCGCCTTCCCCGATGCGGTCTCCTGGCTCGTCGACGAAGAACGCGCCATCGCCGTTGAGGGTGAGGGGTATCAGACGTCGCACGGCGATGGCACCCCGAACGGCGTCCGGTTCGAGAGCGACTACTATCTCACGCTACTCTGGTTGCCGCCGGAAGATCTCGCAGGTCATGCCGAACGGGCGCTTGTCACCAAGGCGAAGACCGAAGACGCCTATGCCTGGCGCGCAAGGCTCGAAGAGTTCCAGCAGCATGCTGCGCGGGCCTACGACCTCCTGTCCACTGCACTGCAGGAGATCGCGCGGCTGACAGACAGCGAGACCCTCACCTACCTGCATTCAACGATCTCGACGAAGCGCCATCCGGTCGCCGTCCCGGAACTGCCCGTCTTCCTCGATGCCGTGCTGGCGGACGAGCCCTTCACCGGCGGGCTGGAGCCGATGATCGGCAATGGCCACATCCGTACCCTGACCGTGCTCGGCTATCCGGCCTCGACGCTGCCCGGCATTCTCGACGAGCTTAACCGTCAGGGGTTCGGTTATCGCTGGGTGACGCGGTTCATCGCGATGGACAAGGCCGAGGCCGAGAAACTGCTCTCGAAGAAGCGGCGCCACTGGGCCGCCAAGCGAAAATCGGTCGGCGCGATCCTGCGCGAGACCATGTTCAATGAACCAACGACGCTGGTTGACAATGACGCCGACAATAAGGCGATGGACGCCGATGCCGCGCTGCAGGAACTTGGCAGCGACCTAGTCTCCTATGGCTACGTGACCACAACGGTCACGGTCATCCATGAAGACGCACGCCTTGCGGATGAACAGGCCCGCTCGCTCGAGCGGATCATCAACGGACGCGGGTTCACGGTGATCGCCGAGAGCCTCAACGCCGTCGAAGCCTGGCTCGGAAGCCTCCCGGGTCACCCTTATGCCAATGTCCGCCAGCCGGTACTGCACACGCTGAACCTCGCCCACATGATCCCGGTCTCGGCGGTCTGGGCGGGCGACGCCTGGAACCGGCACCTGAACGGCCCGGCGCTCATTGAAGCCCAGACCGGCGGCTCGACACCGTTCCGATTGAACCTGCATGCCGGCGATGTCGGTCATACGATGATTGTGGGGCCGACAGGCGCTGGCAAATCCGTGCTTCTCGCCATGCTCACATTACAATGGCAGCGATATCCAGGCGCCCAGGTCTTCATCTTCGACAAGGGCGGCTCCGCGCGCGCCACCACGCTCGCCCTCGGCGGAATCCATGTCGCCTTTGGCGCCTCGCGTCAGCCAGGCTTCCAGCCACTGAGGAACATCGACAACCCGCGCGCCGCAAACATGGCCACCGACTGGCTGCACGGGCTGATCGAACAGGCGGGCCTCAAGCTCACACCGGAAATGAAAGCCCGGCTCTGGGAAGGGCTGATGGCCCTCGCCTCAGCGCCGCGAAGAGAGCGCACGCTCACCGGTCTCTCGCTCATGCTGCAGGACCGCGAGCTGCGCACAGCGCTCGAGCCTTACACACTCGAAGGCCCCCTCGGACGGCTTCTGGACGCCGATGAAGACACGCTGGCGCTGTCAGATCTCGCTTGTTTCGAGATGGAAGAGCTGATGCACCTATCTGGCGCCGCGCTGCCTGTCCTCACCCACTTGTTTCAGCGGCTTGAAGACCGGTTCGATGGCAGGCCCACGCTGCTGATCCTCGACGAGGCCTGGCTCTTCCTGGATCATACCGCGTTTGCAGGCCGTATCCGTGAATGGCTGAAGACACTGCGCAAGAAGAATGTCGCGGTCGTGTTCGCCACGCAGTCGCTCGCCGACATCACCACGAGCAGCATTGCGCCGGCCCTGATTGAATCCTGCCCGACGCGGATCTTCCTGCCGAATGAGCGGGCCGGCGAGCCGCAGATGCGGGAGGCCTATGAACGGTTCGGGCTGAACGCCCGTCAGATCGAGATCATCGCGCGGGCGGCGCCGAAGCGCGACTATTACTTCCAGTCGCCGAAAGGTTCCCGCCTGTTCGAACTCAGTCTTGGCCCGGTCGCGCTCGCCTTCACCGCCGCCGGCACCCCGGAAGACCAGGCGACGCTCGACCGCGTGATGGCCGAAACCGAAGGCGAAGGGTTTGCCGAGACCTGGCTCCACGAAAAGGGCCTCGCCTGGTCCGCTGATCTCCTTGGCCAATGGCCGGGCCACCCATCGACCGGGAGAAATCCAGGCCAACCCTTCCGCCCTCAGATCCTCGCTGCCGAATGAGCCGACCCATGCGCCGCCACCTTGCCTGCCTGCTGATGACGACCGCGCCCCTGATAGCCGTGCCGGTCACCGGCCTCTTCGCACCGCCTGCGATGGCGCAGGTCGCGGTCTATGATCCGGCCAACCATGCCCAGAACATCCTGCAGGCGGTCCGCGCGCTGCAGGAACTCGAAGGCCAGGTCCAGCAGCTCGCCCATGAGATCGAGATGCTCGAGAACATGGCCCGCAATCTCGAGACGCTGCCCGTCTCGGTCGCCGAAAGCATTATCGGTCAGCGGATCATCCGGATCCAGGATGTGCTCCGGCGGGCGCAGGGCATCGGCTATTCGGTAGACGAGATCGAACGCGATTATGAGACCGCCTACCCTGAAGACTACGGGACGACGACACCGGGCTCCGTGCTTGTCGAAGATGCCCGCGCCCGCTGGCGCCAGTCGCGCGACGCGTTCCGCGAAACACTCACAGTTTCCGCCGCTGCGCTCGAAGACAATGAGACGGATGCGGGCGCCATCCGCAGCCTTGTCACGCAAAGCCAGGACGCCGTCGGCGCGCTGCAAGCGGCGCAGGCCGGCAACGAGCTCAGCGCCATGACCAACCAGCAGCTGATGCAGATCGAAGCGATGCTTGCCGCCCAGCACCGCGCCGAGGCGCTGGAAGAAGCCCGAAAGCTTGCTGAAGCAGAGCGTGGCCGCGCGCGCCTCAAATCCTTCCTCGGCGCCGGAGACTAGCCGCCATGGAAGAGATGGACGTCATCGACCGGTTCCTGGAAACCTTCATCCGCTACATCGATAGCGGGTTCGGGCTCCTCGCGGGCGATGTCGCCTACCTCACCTCCACGCTGATCGTCATCGACATCACGCTGGCGGGCCTGTTCTGGGCGCTGTCGCAGAATGCCGACGTGATCGCGGGGCTGATCAAGAAAGTCCTCTATGTCGGCTTCTTTGCGTTCCTGCTCGGCAATTTCGCCGGGCTCTCGCAGATCATCTTCGACAGTTTTGCCGGGCTCGGCCTGAAAGCGGGATCGAGCCTGATCACAGCCGAAGACCTGATGCGGCCCGGCTATATCGCGGGCGTCGGCTACGGCGCGGCGCTTCCGCTGCTTGAAGAGGCCGGCGAGATGATGGGGCCGATCGCCTTCTTCGAAAACTTCATCCTGATCGCCGTGCTGCTGATTGCCTGGGCGGTGATCCTGATCGCCTTCTTCGTCCTCGCGGTGCAGCTGTTCGTTGCGATCCTCGAGTTCAAGCTGACGACGCTCGCCGGGTTCGTGCTCGTGCCCTTCGCGCTCTGGAACAAGACCTCGTTCCTCGCCGAGCGGGTGCTGGGCAATGTCATCACCTCGGGCCTCAAGCTCATGGTACTGGCTATCATCATCGGCATCGGCTCGACGCTGTTCGCCACGATCACCGATGCGTTCGCCGGAACAGAAGATGTGACGCTGGCTGAGGTCATGGGCACCGTGCTCGCGGCTATCGTCTTTCTCTGGATGGGCGTGTTCGGCCCCGGCATGGCGTCGGGCCTGATCACCGGCGCCCCGCAGCTGGGCGCAGGCTCGGCCATCGGCGCGGCGGCAGGTGTCGCGGCCGGAACGGTCGCCGCAGGTCTTGGCGCCAAGGCTGCGCTGGGCGCCGCCAGAGGCGGCGCGGCAAGCGCTGTCAAGGCCGGCGCCTCTATGGCTGGCGGCGCACGGACCGCGTTCGATCTCGGATCCACGGCGTCTGGCAAATCCGGCGCTGCGGGCTTTGCGGCGGGCCTTGGCGGCGTCGCCCAGGCGGCCGGGGACACGGTGCGCCGCGCGGCCTCCGGCCCGGCCACCGCCGTGCGCGATGCCTACCGGCGCGGCGCCCGGGGCGGGTTTGAATCCACCGGCGGCTCAAGCTCATCGCCTTCAGAGAGCCCATCCTCTTCAGCGCCAGAGAAGAGCCCTGGCTGGGCACGCGGCATGCGCACCTCGCAGCGCCTCGGCGAAGCCCGCCAGCTCGCCATGCACAGCCTGCGGGACGGCGATCGCGGCTCTTCGGGCGCCGCCCCCTCCCTGAACAACAAGGACGAGTAACCCCATGCGCTTCAAACGCCCCACTGCTCATTATGGCACCTCGCCTTACCCCGAGACGCCTTACCAGAAGGCCGGACAGGTCTGGGACGAGCGCATTGGCTCAGCCCGGGTCCAGGCAAAGAACTGGCGCCTGATGGCATTGGGATGCCTTGCGCTTTCATTTGCCACTTCCGGTGCGCTGATCTGGCGGAGCCTTCAGTCGACGGTGACGCCTTACATTGTTGAGATCGATGAGACCGGCGCGGCCAAAGCCATCGGCCCGGCGACAGAGCCCTACACGCCGTCTGACGCCCATATTGCGCATCACCTCGCCGGGTTCATTTCTGACGTCCGTAGCGTCTCGACCGATCCCGTCGTCGTGCGTGAGAACTGGCTGCGTGCCTATGAGTTCGTCACCGCCCAGGCCGCCACCACCCTCAGCGCGGAAGCCGAAGCCAATGATCCGTTTGCGGATGTCGGCCGGCGCTCGCGGACGGTTGAAGTCGTCAGCGTCGTGCGAGTGTCGGACAAATCCTTCCAGGCCCGCTGGATCGAGAAGACCTATGAACAGGGCGCGCTGCGCGACGCCAAGCGGTTCACCGGCATATTCAGTGTCGTGACCCAGCCGCCGCGAGACGCAGCGCGTCTGCGCACCAATCCCCTCGGCCTCTACATCGCTTCGCTCAGCTGGGCGGAAGACCTCGTCACAGGAGACAGAAAATGATCCGCTGCCTGCTCATCACTTCATCGCTGGCCGCGCTTGCCGCCTGCACCACACCGCCGGATCCCGAGCCTACGTTCGACGATAGCGCGTTCGTGGCGGCGATCCCGCAGGAGGAACCCAAACCTGAGCGCGTCGAAATCGTAGAGACCGCCATCCCCCTGCCGCTACCCGGCCAGATGAAGCCGATAAACGAGAAAGGCGACAAGCCCGTCAAACCGCTCTCACCAGACAAAGCGATCGAAGAAGGCCGCTCCGGCGCCCTGATCGAGCCTTCGCTGGACGGGTTTGTGAACGCCGTGCAGGTCTATCCTTACACGGAAGGCGCGCTCTACCGGCTCTATGCCAGCCCGGGCCAGGTCAGCGATATTGCGCTCCAGCCGGGCGAAAGCCTCGTCTCGGTCTCGGCCGGTGACACGGTGCGCTGGGTCGTTGGTGACACGGCGTCCGGATCCGGCGCAACGGCCCGCGCCCATGTCCTCGTGAAGCCCGTCAATCCGAATATCCGGACCAACCTGATGATCGCCACGGACCGGCGCACCTATCATCTGGAACTGGAGTCCACCTACGGCAGTTACATGGCCGCCCTCTCCTGGCGATATCCGCAGGACGAGCTGGCGGGCATCGCCGCGCGCAATGTGGCGGCCAAAGAGGCAGATGATGCCTCCATCGATCAGGGGCTAAACCTCGATGCCCTGAACTTCGCCTACCGGATTTCTGGGGACAAGCCTGTCTGGACACCCGTGCGCGTCTTCGATGACGGGCGACAGGTGTTCATCCAGATGCCAGAGGCCGCGCAAGGCTCCGACCTGCCGCCGCTGTTCGTGCTTGGCACAAGTGGCAAGGCCGAACTCGTCAACTACCGGGTCCGCGGCAGCTATTACATCGTCGACCGCTTGTTCGAGGCGGCAGAGCTGCGCCTCGGCACCCGCCCTCAGACAAAGGTACGCATCACCAAGGGGGCGGCAAAGCCAAAATCCCCCCTGTTCGGAGGCTGAAGCAATGACCGAGCCCAAGACGTTCGATGCGCATGCGAAGGCGCTACAGATCCGGCAGAAGCCGCGCAGCGTCTCCCGGATCAATCGTAAGGTCCTGATTGCCGGGGCGGGCCTCGGCGCGATGGGCCTGTTCGCGGCGACCAGCATTGCGCTTGCCCCGCCGAAACTTAATGAGCCAGCAGAGGCAAAGGAACTCTACACGGAAGGCAGCACACGAAAGCCGATCGGACTGTCAGCGCTCCCTGCCAGCTACGATGCGCTAGACATCCCGAAGCTCGGCCCGCCGATGCCAGGCGACCTTGGGTCGACGATCCTTGAAACCGAACGCAGCTACGGGCTCGAAGCAGACTACCAGACCGAGTTCGAAACCGACTTCCGCCCGAACCCGGTCTCCGAAGCCGAGCGCGCCCGCCGTCTCAAGGAAGCTGCGCTCGCCGAAGAAGCTGCCCGCGCGCCGCTCTTCTTCCGCCTCGAAGAACGCACGCCCATGCCCGTCAAAGCGTCATCGCCAGATGTGGCCACCACGCTCACCTCAGAACTGCTCGCGCTTACGCGAGCGCCGCAAACACAAGTCATTTCCGGTCAGGGCACAGGCGACCTCAACCCGCAGGATCGCAAGTCAGCGTTCGCAGGCACCTCGCGCGCCGATACACGCAATCCGAACCGGATCGAAGACCCGGTCTCGCCGTTCCAGCTGATGGCGGGCGCACTCATCCCCGCGAGCCTCATCACGGGCATAAATTCTGATCTTCCGGGTACGGTGATCGCGCAAGTGACGCAGAACGTTTTTGACACAGTGCGCGGCCAGCATCTCCTGATCCCGCAGGGCAGCCGCCTGATTGGGCGCTACCAGTCGGAAGTCTCGTTCGGCCAAGACCGCGCCCTCGTCGTTTGGGACCGGATCCTGATGCCCGATGGCAGCTCGATCACGATCTCCGAACCGGGAACCGATGCCTCCGGCTATGCAGGCCTGAAGGACCGCACCGATCATCACTGGGACAAGGTGTTCGCGGCCGCTGGCCTCGCCACCCTTCTCGGCATCGGCGCAGAGCTCGGCCCCGGCGAAGACGGCGACATCGAGCGCGCGATCCGCCAGGGTACCACCGACACGATCAATGAAGCCGGCCAGCGCGCGGTCGATCGTAGCCTGGGCGTCCAGCCCTCAATCACCGTTAGACCCGGCTGGCCGGTGCGCGTGGTCGTCACCCGCGACCTTGTCCTTCGCCCCTATGAGGAACCGACCCGATGACCCTTCGCCTCGCCCCCATCCCGGACCGCACGCCCGCCAAGCTGACGCTCGCGCTCGATCCGGAAACCCATGCCGCGCTGACCGACTATGCGGCGGCCTATCAGCAGGCCTATGGCCGCGAAGAACGCGCCGAGACGCTCGCCGCCGCGATGATTGAGAGTTTCCTGGCGTCTGACGCCGGATTCAAGCGGGCCCGCCGGGCCCTTCACACAACTGCCAGCAAAGGAGACTGACCCATGGCACAGATCGGCGCATTTACGATGAAAGACGGAACCTGGACGGGGACTATCCGCACCATGACTATTAATGTCAAAGCCCAACTTGTTCCCAACAAGGAAAAAGCGAACGGCGCACCGGACTTCCGGCTCTACGCCGGCGGCGCAGAACTCGGCGCTGCCTGGCACCAGGAATCCAAGGACGGCGAAACGCCGTTCCTCGCTGTCAAACTCGATGATCCGAGTTTTGCTCAGCCAATGCGCGCCGCCTTCTTCGAGAACACGAAGGAAGGCACCGGTGTCCTCGTCTGGAACCGCCCGAAACAATAGCGAAGCGTAGCAGCCGCGTCGTCTGCCTCGCCACATGATCACAGAGCGAAAGCATCGCGCAGAGGTCTTAAAATGCGCCTCCCCGGAGGACGCCTTGACCAGGAACTGTTAGTTGAGAAGCGATGCTTGCCGGCACGCCAACAGCACGAGGAGTAAAGTCAAATGACGAGAAGCACGCTCCACGACGCCGATTTTGCTAAGGAGACAAACTGGCTGACACCGAAACAGTGCTCAGAATTGACAGGATGGTCCCTGGCGGGGCTGGAAAAGCGACGCGCGCGCGGACAATGGCCACCCTATTCTATTCGCGCGGGCCGCCCCCGATATCCTGGCGACTACATCCGGAAAAATTTCGCAGAGGCTGTCGTATCCAACACGGTTCAAGCAGCAACTTTGATCGAAAAGCTCTAGCTAGCCTTGGTTTATCTAAACACCCCTCGGGACTTGGAACCTCTACCGGCCGATTACCCTGCATCAAGAATCAAAAAGCAAAATCCCTAAGAGCTTGCCCAGCAGGCCAATCGCGCACCGCTGCTCGGCATAGCATCCTAGTCTACCATCCGTTTCTGCGCTCCGCGATGTCGATCAAACGGGTCCTGACCGGTACTATCAGCACCATGACACTCCGTCCGGCGGGCTCATCGCTCGCTCCGGCGCGCACTGCGTGCGCGAAGACCTCCTCATCCTGGAGGTCATTGCCATTGAAATAGATGTTGGCAGGCACGCGGCGCGCGTCGCGCGTTTCAGCGCTCCGCTCGAACAGGAGACTTAGTACGTCCGAGTCCGCGCCAACTTCTTTGGCAGGCACCAGGGTTGCGGGCCAGTTCCTGGATTTCCGGTACCAGATCCGGCCCTTTGGACCGTAGCAAACCAGGACTGAATAGAGTGGATCGGTGTCGACGAAACGAAGCGCTGTCGCTGTACGGCTGGTTCGGAATTCAGCCGCAAGCTCGCCGATCGAGCGAAACGATGGTCGATCATACGATTTGACCCTTGGCTCGAACATATATCTCGGCATGAGCAGTCCGGCAGAATAGCTATCGGCCTGCCGCTCTTTCCCTGAGCCGGTATCCCGGGTCGAGCCAATCACGTCTTTCGAACAATGCAAGTTCTGGTTCTTGTGGCATTGCCAGTGGCCAATTTCATGTCCGAGCGAGAAGCGCGCGCGTTCGGGCCCACCCCGATCATCAATTGTGATGATCGCCCTGTCCCGGATGCCCATGATCTGCGCTTCGCACCCGTCCAGAGGACGGTAACGGACCCTCGCCTTCAGCAGCCAGGCCAACGCCTCCAGATCAATCTGCTCGGGCGAGGTAATGCCGAAGCGTTGCATAAGGAGTTCAGGACGCAGAAAGACCGTCACTTTTTGCTTTCATCGCCCAAGTCTATATTGAGTTCCTCAAGCAGCTCCAAAACATCTTCAAGCTGCGCCAGGGCATCCCTGTCCGAGAGCTCCGACCCGTCCGCATTTCTGGCCGCGATCGTCAGTTCGCTCAGTTCTGCTTGGACCCGGTGCAGGAATGCACGCGCCTCGTCTGGCGTTTGAGGCCGGCTACGAGCCTCTCGCTTTCGTCGATCTTCCAGGAACTCAACCTTGGCTTTCCTGAGCTCAACAAAGCCTGCCCGCCCTTTCGCCGCAATCAAGGCACGCTCAAACACGGATAGGCCATCGCCAGACTTGAAACCGAGAGATTCCAGTTCTTGTTGAACTTCAGCATTGGCCATCCCGAGAATATCGTCGAGCATAGCGTCGTCCAGACGGTCCAGCTCGTCGCGCTTTTTAGATTCGGTCATGATCCTCTCCGACCTTCGAATTCACTTATCTTGCGGCGAATCCTTCGCCTGATGGTGGCGAGCTGGCTCTTTGAGACACCTGTCTGCACGCAAAGCTCTTCACCTGACAGCCCTTCAAACACGCCCAGCAAAACCAGCTGGGTCTCGTCATCGTCGAATTGCTCATACAACCAGGCATGAAATGCGGCGTCATGCTCCTCCCGGCAGATAGTATCTTCAGCACCCACCCGGCCATCGCTCACCGTATCGGCGAACAAGCCGAGATCCGCCGGCGTCTCAGCATACCCGGCGTCTTCACGGCGGGCGCGCTTTCGCACTTCTGAACTTGCAATACTCTTCATGACGCCGCCAAGAAAGGCGACAATATCAACATCCGGAGGCCTCTTGCGATCTCCACAAAGCACTCTTGTCAGTGCCTCCTGCAGGAGATCCTCCGGGCTGAGGCGCGCACGCGCCGCAAAGCACCTCGCAATCAGGAGGAGGCGGTCACCCTGATGGCGACTTACCTCCTCAATCTCGTCCTTGCAGTCTTCTGCGGACCGCTTTCGTGCAGCGTCAGCGGCGCTCATGCCCCAGCTCCTAGTATACCCATACTCATCTATGCGCGCCGCAGCCCTGCATTCGGACAAGTTTGAAAACTGTCCGAATGCAGGGTTGCGGCGAGCCTTTGTTTACGTGGGCACTGACGTTGCCCGGTGCAACAAAGGAAATCCAATCATGACCTCCCAGAACCCTGAATATTTCGACCTGGAAACGGCCGCCCGCTGCGGTCAGCCGGTGACGGTCGACCGCTACTTCAAGATCCGTATCGACGACCGGTCTTACAATGTGGACGATCCCAAACTGACCGGAAGCCAGCTCCTCAGGCTGAGCGGCAAGCGGCCGATCGACGAATATCTTGTCTTTTTGAAGCTTGCCAATGGCGGGTTCGAGGAGATTCGCCTCGATGAAACCGTCGACCTGACACAGCCCGGCGTTGAGCGGTTCATGACGTTCGAAAGCAGCGCTTCCTATCGCCTGGTCATCGATGGAGAGCGCATCGAATGGGGCGCTCAGCTGATTACGGGCCTCAAGCTGAAGCAAATCGCCGGGGTTGACCCTGACAAGTATGCGCTCTGGCGTGAAGTGCGCGGAAGCGAAGATATTGAACTGGCGAATGAAGACATCATTGATCTTAGTGAACCTGGACTGGAGCGCTTCTTCACGGTCATTGCCCAAACCACTGCCGGAGACGCAGGCCCCGCCCTTCCCCAAGGCGATCAGCGCTATCTTTCCGAACAGGGCTACCGATACGAGCTCGCATACGAAGCGGGACAAACAGCAATCATCCTGAGGGCCGTTGACCTCCCGAAGGGGCGCTATGATGTGGAATTGGCTGACATTCTGATCATGCTTCCGCCCGGCTACCCGGATGCCCCTCCTGACATGTTCTATTGTTTGCCTTGGCTTCGGCTTGTCGCACACGGCGCCTACCCCAATTGCGCCGATGTTCCGCTCTCCTTTCAGGGGCAGACCTGGCAAAGGTGGTCGCGCCATAACAATGAATGGCGCCCTGGTAAGGACGGCATCTGGACCATGCTGAAGCGGGTTGAACATGCACTGGCGGAGGCGGCCTAATGATGCGGGATATCATCATACCCAATCGCCTTGGCACGGCCATCCGGCGCGCGGCCTTCAATTCCGGCGAGGAGGCCGGCGCGTGGCTGCTTTTCAGGCGTGCGGTGATTGGTGAAGATCCATGGACAAAGAAACCGCGCGAGCGGCTCATTCTCAGCGATGTCCTTCCGTTTGACGGTGAAGACATCGCGTCAGCATCGCCAACGCATCTGACGGTTCGGACGTCTTCATTCGTCCGGACACTGAAGTACGCAAATGACAACAGGTACAATGTGGGCTTCCTTCATGGCCACCCTTGCGGTACCGCCGCCTTCTCTGTCCGCGATGACGAGAACGAACTCGCCTTGTTCAACGCGGCCCGCAACAGAAATGGGCCGGACGCCTGCCTGGTAAGCGTGCTGGCGACTTCTGGTGGACGCCTGTTGGCGCGCATCTGGCAAGGTTCAACCCATCCCGATCCATCCCGTCTCTTGGAAACGGGACAACGCATTGCCCTCTGGTCTGATCACACCGATAAAGCCAGCCCGGATCTTGACCGGCAAGCGAGAGTCTTCGGCGAGACGTTCAATGCGACGCTTCGGAACCTCTCATGCCTTGTTGTCGGCGCGGGGGGCACGGGCTCTCCTCTCGCCGTTATGCTGGCTCGATCAGGCATGGGCCGGATTGCCGTCGTTGATCACGACGTGGTCGAGAGCACCAATCTGCACAGGCTGTATGGGGCAACGCAGAGCGATATCGGTAGGCACAAGGCCGAGGTGCTGGCGGCCCACATCAACGAATTTGGGCTTCCCACCAAGGCAATGCCCCTTGTCCGTAACTTACTGGACCCGGAATGCAGGGATGCGCTCAAGTCGGCAGATGTCGTTTTTTGCGCGACGGACGATCACGCCTCGCGGATGCTGCTAAACCGGTTCGCCGTATTCTATGAAATCCCGGTCTTTGACATCGGGATCGCCGTTGCCGGCGATCAGGGGAACCGCAGGCGCGACATGACCGGACGCGTAACCCGCCTTCACTCCGGAGCGCCCTGTCTCCTCTGCAGAGGCATCATTGACCCTGTCCGTGCGCGCGAAGACGAGTTGAGAAAACGGGCTCCGGACGAATACGCCGATCAGCGGCGCGAAGGTTATATTCTCGGCGGCGGAGAGCCCGAGCCAGCCTTCATCGGCATGACCACGTCCGTTGCTTGCCTCGCCATGGACGAATTTGCTCAGGCCATCAGCGAATTTCGGGGGCCGGATGGTCATGCTCTCCAGAGACTTCGCCGCTTTCACATTCCTGAGGACCGTCGAACCGGAGGGCGCAGCGACAACAACTGTCCGATCTGCGGACAAACCGATTACTGGGGACGCGGCGACGTGGTTCCTTTCCTTGATCGTATCGGCTGAACGATGATGCAGTCAGCGCTCAGATTTGTTCTAGAACGAGCAGCTATTGTTCGAAGGTCACGCTACAGGCTTCGTCATTCACAGACGCAGCCGGACCTAGATACACTTGATGCCAAAACGATCGTCATCGTAGGCACCCCCGGCATGCCGAAATGGGCTGTCTTCCGTTGTCCGGGAACCTGTTCAACCGTCTATCGACTGCCCCTCAGCGCTGCGCACACCCCACATTGGCGTATCTCAGTGGACTGGCTGGGAAGACCGTCGTGTTCGCCTTCCATCAATCAGAAGTCGGCATGTCACGCACATTTCTGGATCCAGTCCGGGACGGTGCAGCAGTGTCGGGATAGTCGCTGCGCCACCTCTCCCGCTCGCTGACAAAATATCGCTGCGAGAACCAATACATCGCTACAGATCAAATTTGCAGCACTCCCGAAGGCGAATTGAGCGGAGCTTCATCTGCATAGAATGCACCATCCAATGTAAGTTACTAAAACGGTTGCGAACCGGACGAAGCCTCGCTATCCCAACCCAACTACAACTCAGACGGTGGCCCAATGGTGGCTTGGCGTGTGAGGGGTTAGCAAGCGGCGGCCTTCAAAGCCACTTAATGCTTTGTATTTATAGGGGTCTTGCGTTGGGCCCGCGCCGAGGACAGATCTGGTTTGGGACCAGAGGGTCGTAGGTTCGAATCCTATCGCTCCGACCAATCATTTTTAGGTGCCTCGGGAGGCTCTGGGATGGAAGCGCGAATCTACAAACCGGCGAAAAGCGCCATGCAATCAGGCCGTGGCAACACGAAGGCCTGGGTGCTCGAATTCGTGAATCCCAGCGCCCACCGCAGACCTGACCCGCTGATGGGCTGGACCAGCATTGACGACACGTCGAGCCAGGTCCGCCTGCACTTCGACACGCGCGAACAGGCCATCGCCTATGCCGAGCGCGAAGGCCTGAATTTCACCGTGACCGAGCCGCGCGAGCGTATCCGCCTGGTCAAATCCTATGCCGACAACTTCTCGGCAGACCGCAAACAGCCGTGGACTCACTGAGACCGGCTGCGTAAACCCCGCGCATCCCTTCCCAAGGGTTTGGCCCCGTAGCTCAGCTGGATAGAGCACTCGCCTTCTAAGCGAATGGTCGCAGGTTCAAGTCCTGCCGGGGTCACCATGCTTTCCGTGTCCGGCCCGGACACATAGGTAACAGACTGTTCCGGAGAGATAGGTTACACTTTCGCCCCGAACGGGTTGTCTACAGTCTGTAGTGTCCTTGCCTCGAGATCAACATATCCGAGGTCATATT
>Ga0067045_1028155_pt1 | contig 41281 bp, 41 predicted proteins | sample TerdegcTABiofilm_FD_59184 | JGI IMG/M metagenome (GOLD analysis project Ga0067045, IMG submission 59184) | Combined Assembly of (Gp0054472, Gp0054536) Wastewater bioreactor microbial communities from Singapore -Terephthalate degrading... | reverse complement strand
CGCCGAACGCACCGCTTGGCTGCCATCCTTCCTGGCCTACTACAACGCCCGCAGGCCTCACTCGGCACTGGGCTACAAGCCTCCAGCATCCCGGCTCTCCGGGAACAACCTATTGCAACTCAACATCTAGTGCAACCGCTGTGCCAGGGTGGCGAGCTTCAGGTCAACGCATGCAAGCTGTTGATTTTGTGGATTTATGGGGGTGGTGAGCACAGGCGCCGGGGCGTGGTCTCGGCTGAAATGACATTGGGTTAACACAATGTCAACAAAATGGCGAAGTGCGTGGATTGAGAGGCCCGGCGGGGTGGGCCGGGTCAGGGGGCCAATAGAGAAACCGGCTGGCACTCTGCGCCTGGTTGTGGGGGGATGGCGAAGTCTGACGCTCGTTCGCCCGCATGTTGACAAAGGCCTCCATGTCGGCGGCCCCATCTCGCGCGGATGACGTATCACCCTGCCGTGGCCATGCCAGCGAATGAAAAGCTTCACCCAATACAGATAGGATTTTTTGTCTGAAGGCTATAGTGCAGATACCGGATGCGTTTCAGAAGCCGGTCCAACGGCCTGGTGGAGGTAAAGAAGGCGTGCCGGGTTTCATTGCTGCTTTATGCTTGTATGAAAAAACAGCATCAAGCGCGCAAGCCCGTGACCTATCAACGTTTTGGGGAGGAAACTGTGGCCAGAATATCCCGCACCGTTCAGCTTATCTCGCAGTTTCTGCGGGATACATTGCGTTAGGCATTATGAGTCTCAGCAGTGCACTTAGCCTCCTGTTAGAGGAATACCCGAAAGCAGTTACTCAGCCTTTCGCCGGGCATCCTATGGCGGCCTTAATTCGCGAAGATCTCCCGCGCGCTATGGACGAGGTACTCAATGGAAATCCGAGGTACATCACGAACGGGAGTCCCGGTCAAGGAAATTGGGCAAGAACCCCATGGGCTTCGGTCTTCGATCGCTTTGTCACCGAGAGTGCCCAAGATGGCTATTACATCGTCTACCTCGTCAAGGAAGATTTTTCGGGCCTGTATATATCTCTAAATCAAGGCGTCACGAGTGCGAAGAAGCAATACGGATCCGAAGCCAAGGCAGCTCTTAGAGTGCGTGCTTCTGACTTCCTCGCTCGCCTTGGACCCCTCCCCGCCGGGGTGAGTACTGATGCGATTGATCTTGCCGTCAGCTCGGCAAGCAACCTCAGCTCCTTCTATGAAGCTGGCAACATCTGCTCTATCTTCTACAAAGGTAGAGCCATACCGGATGACGCCCAACTCGCCAACGATCTAGCGTCCTTTGTAAACCTGTATTTCCTGTTGGTATCGCGTGAACCCCAACTTTTTGAACGCGCGGAAGCGGAAGACGATGAAGTGGTTCTAGGCGAAGAAGACCTAACCAAGTTGCGTGAGCACAAGCGCATTGAGAGGAACCGAAAGCTTGCTCGTAAGGCAAAGCTTCATCACGGCTACACCTGCAAGGCTTGCGGGTTTGACTTTCAGGCCAAGTACGGAGCCATAGGAAAGGACTTCATTGAAGCCCATCACCTCACGCCGCTCGCTGATTTAAAAGGGCAACGACTGAGCTTGAACGCAAAAACTGATTTCACAGTCCTGTGCTCCAACTGCCACCGAATTATTCATCGCACCTCTTTCGTCAACAGCGTGGAAGAGTTTCGCAGCCATTACCTCGTTAAAAATAATGCCTAACTGGTCGGTCAAGCGGACGCCAACGCTGGCCATGCCTTCGGCATTTTCACGGCCAGTTTCGGTACCCTGCAGTCGCTGCGCTCCTTCCGGCGCCGCTTACCTTGGGCATTAGCTGCTCATGAACCGACGCCGCGTCATACAGCAAGCACACGAACGGGTTCAAGTCGGAGCGTTCGTTGCTTGGCTGAATTCCAGGTATCGGGCCAAGTATGAAGTTGTGGCCGAACCGAATCCGCCCGAGGCGATCATTCGATCTGGGCGCACTACTCGATGGTTCGAAGTGACTGACGCTTTCTGGAGCGACGCCTTCGCGCCGGATGAATACTCCTACGCAACGCCCGGCGAGAAGCACAAGCCAATTGGAAATGGACCGTTCGTCGGACCCGACGCTCAATTTGCCGCGCGGTTTGTTGATGCCGTGCGAAAGAAACTCGAGAAAAAGTCGTACCTTCCCAGCATGCAGGCTTACGGACCAGGCTACCTCGTCGTCCCGATCATGTACCCGCTGTTTAACTCGCATTCGCTCTGGTATATGAAGCAGGCTTGGTCGCGCACTTGCATCAACGATCTTGGTTGCTTCCGGAGCATCTACATGTCGGTCCAAATGGGGCGAGGCCCCATCGTAAGGTGGTCCGAGTATGGGGCCGCAGCTAACATGGCAGCTTACGCAGCGGACCGCCTACGGCGGCCGCTGACTTCTGCGTTGAGCGTCCGCTCCTAACCGTTGGTCGACATGCCCACATCGCCGTCTTGGCCTGTGAGCCGGCAAGTAGCTTCTCCAGTGCGCCGCCTACAAGCAAACCAGATCGCCCGCATCCAGCGCCGGCGGGCGCGTCAGGTCGTTGTCGATGCCCATGACCTCGCTGGCGCGTTCGACGGCCCGCCACAGCAGGGGCGGCATTTTCAGAATCTCGTCGGGTGACGTGGCCTGCGTGATCCAGTGACTGATCTGCTGGTGTTCGTCCGGGGTCAGCAAGGCCAGGTGAAGCATTTCGTCGATGGTTTTCATGGGTCACTTCGCTCAAGTCTCTGGGAATGAAACGGATGCTGTCACAGATCGGGTGCGTCAGCGTTCATTTCAAGCCAAGCCGCCACGTCCGCCTCTCACCGCAACCCCGCCTTCTTCCCCAACCGGTACCAACTGCCGCAGCGTCAGCCCCAGGCTCTGGGCGCCGCGGCCATGGGTGCCGGGGTGTGGGGGCGGTTGCTCGGGCAGGTGCCGCGCCAGGCGTTCGATCACGTTGCCCAGCTCGCGGATGGCCGACCAGTTTCATGACCTCGCGCATGAGCAGCAGCTCCTGGGCGTGCCAGGCGGTCGGCGCGGCCAAGTCACCGGTGTCGGGCGGCATCCGTCAGAGTTTGGGGCAAAAGGGACATGCCCCCGACAAGCAATTTGCTCGCCAGCGCGGTGGCCGCCGAGCGGTCCGCTTCACGACGGCACGGTCCAGCACCGTGCCGTCTCGTGCACGCACCACCGGGCGCCATCCTGCTCAACCCGGTGGGCGATCAGGTACTCGCGCAGCAGCGCGAAGTCCATCGCGTCGGGCTGGACCAAAATCCAGCGGCGGTCCAGTCCGGCCGCACAGGCCGCCCAGTCGGGGTCAGCCGGCGCCACCAGCACCGGTTGGCGAGGGCGGGTGAAGGTGTGCGCCAGGTCGTTCCACAAGTTGGGGCTGGTGTGCCGGATATCTATCTCGGCGGCACCCGGCCCGGTGATGTAGACATGCTCCCGGCTTCGGGGGTGCGTCAGCGAGCGCACATGACCGAAGACGGTGTTCATCAAGCGGGCGATGCATTGCTCCGGATCGGTGTCGATGGGGATGACCAAAGCACCCTGCTGTGCCAGCAGTTCACGGGCCACGAACAGGTTCACCGTCAGTTCGGCCAGTGCCCTGGCGCGGTGCAGGACGAAGCCCAGCGGTGACGCTGCCGATTCCACCGCCGGTGGTAGTGTCTGCGCCAACCACACCAGGGGTATGCCCGCGCGCAGCGGGGCTTGTGATCCCCGGCCGCCGAGCAAGCCCAGCATGGCGCTGAGCGTGTCGCCGCGCAGCAGGTGCACGCGCGCGCTGTTGGGCCAATCGGCCGCCTCTGTGTGGGCGTCCTCCAACTGGGTCATGAGGTCCCGGGCGTGCCGGTGAGCAAAGGCCGCGATATCGGGCAGGTGGTGCAGCAGTGAGCGGTTCATGGCTTGTTCTTCCCTGGTTTTGTGAACAGAAAGTTTATCCAAAAACAAACCGAAAGTGTCTATTTGATGGCACGCCTTACTACGTTTCTGTTCATGAATGAAAAAGCGGAATTTGCCCAGCGGTTGCGCGACGCCATGGCGCAGGCGGGCTATCCCGTGCGCCCGGTGGTGCTGGAGCGTGAGTTCAATACGCGCTACTGGGGGCGTTCGGTCACGCTCCAGGGCGTGCGCCGCTGGCTGCGCGGCGAGGCGATTCCGTCGCAGGACAAGCTGCAGGTGCTGGCCGACTGGCTCGGTGTCGAACCCGAGGTGCTGCGCTTTGGCGTGGCGGTGCGGCAGTCGGTGCAGGAGCGCCGCCAGCGCTGGGAGGACGGGGCGGGTTACGTGGAGCGCGAAACCTTCGAGGCTTTCCTCTCGCTGCCCGCGCCGCAGCGCAAGATCGTGCGCGAGGTGATCCTCACGTTCGCCAAGGCGCACGAGAGCGACAACCGCTAAAATCGCCGCTCCTCAAGGAGCGCTGCAGCGCTGCCCGCCACCCGCTGGCGCCGGCGGTCGTCAGGCTTGAGGTTCCGGGCGTTCTCCGCCCGCCGGACCCACCGGTTTCCAACGGCGCTCACCAGTTCCCGATGTCTTCCCTGGTGAGCCCCATGACCGTTGTGACCGCCCCTGCCCCCGCTTCCGTTCGTCCCATGCTGCTGTCCGGCCTGGAGCCGCTGTTCATTGGCGAGGGCAGCCTGTTCGTCAACGTGGGCGAGCGCACCAACGTCACCGGCTCCAAGGCGTTCGCGCGCATGATCCTGGAAGGCCGCTACGAGGACGCGCTGGCGGTGGCGCGCCAGCAGGTGGAAAACGGCGCGCAGATCATCGACATCAACATGGACGAGGCCATGCTGGACAGCCAGGCCGCCATGGTGCGCTTCCTGAACCTGATCGCTGGCGAGCCCGACATCGCGCGCGTGCCGATCATGATCGACTCGTCCAAGTGGAGCGTGATCGAGGCCGGCCTGCAGTGCGTGCAGGGCAAGGGCATCGTCAACTCCATTTCCATGAAGGAAGGGGTGGAGAAGTTCAAGCACGAGGCGCGGCTGATCAAGCGCTATGGCGCGGCTGCCGTGGTGATGGCGTTTGACGAAGTGGGCCAGGCCGACACCTACGCGCGCAAGATTCAGATCTGCGAGCGCGCCTACCGCGTGCTGGTCGATGAAGTGGGCTTTCCGCCCGAAGACATCATCTTTGACCCCAACATCTTCGCGGTCGCGACCGGCATCGAAGAGCACAACAACTACGCGGTCGATTTCATCGAGGCCACGCGCTGGATCAAACAGCACCTGCCCGGTGCCAAGGTGAGCGGTGGTGTGTCCAACGTGTCGTTCAGCTTCCGCGGCAACGACCCGGTGCGCGAGGCGATCCACACCGTGTTCCTGTACCACGCGATCCAGGCCGGCATGGACATGGGCATCGTCAACGCCGGCATGGTGGGCGTGTACGACGAGCTGGAGCCCGAGCTGCGCGAGCGCGTGGAAGACGTGGTGCTCAATCGCCGGCCCGATGCGGGCGAGCGCCTCGTGGAAGTGGCGGAGAGCGCCAAGGGCGCGGCCAAGGACGACAGCAAGAAAAACGAATGGCGCGCGCTGCCGATCCGCGAACGCCTGACGCACGCGCTGGTGCGCGGCATCAACGAACACATCACCGAAGACACGGAAGAGATGTGGCAGCTCATCCAGGCCGAGGGCGGGCGCCCGCTGGCCGTGATCGAAGGCCCGCTGATGGACGGCATGAACGTGGTCGGCGACCTGTTCGGCCAGGGCAAGATGTTCCTTCCGCAGGTGGTGAAAAGCGCGCGCGTGATGAAGCAGGCCGTGGCCCACCTGCTGCCCTACATCGAAGAGGAAAAGCGCCAGCTCGAAGCGGCCGGTGCCGACGTGCGCAGCAAGGGCAAGATCGTGATCGCCACCGTCAAGGGCGACGTGCACGACATCGGCAAGAACATCGTCACCGTGGTCCTGCAGTGCAACAACTTCGAGGTGGTGAACATGGGCGTGATGGTGCCCTGGCAGGACATCCTGGCCAAGGCCAAGGAAGAGGGCGCCGACATCGTGGGGCTGTCGGGCCTGATCACCCCCAGCCTGGAAGAGATGCAGGTGGTGGCGGCCGAGATGCAAAAGGACCCGCATTTCCGCGACAAACAGATTCCGCTGCTGATCGGCGGCGCCACCACCAGCCGCGTGCACACGGCGGTGAAGATCGCGCCGCACTACGCCGGCCCGGTGGTCTACGTGCCCGACGCCTCGCGCAGCGTGAGCGTGGCCCAGGGGCTGATCGGTGACGGCCGGGTGCAGTACCTGGCCGAACTCAACGCTGACTACGAAAAGGTGCGCCAGCAGCACGCCAACAAGAAGGCCGTGCCGCTGTGGCCACTGGCGCAGGCGCGCGCCAACGCCACGCCGGTGGACTTCAGCACTTACACGCCGCCCGCGCCCAAGTTCATCGGCCGGCGGGTGTTCAAGAACTTCGATCTGGCCGAAGCCGCCCGGTACATCGACTGGGGGCCGTTCTTCCAGACCTGGGATCTGGCCGGTCCGTACCCCGCCATCCTCGACGACGAGATCGTGGGCGAGCAGGCGAAGAAGGTGTTCGCCGATGGCAAGGCCATGCTGAAAAAGATCATCGATGGCCGCTGGCTGACCGCCAACGCGGTGATCGGCCTGTACCCGGCCAACCGCGTGAACGCGGACGACATCGCGCTCTACGCCGACGAAACCCGCCGCCAGCCGGTGCTGACCTGGCACGGTCTGCGCCAGCAGACCGAAAAGCAGGACATCGACGGCGTGATGCGGCCCAGCCGCTGCCTGGCCGATTTTGTGGCGCCCGTCGGCACGGCCGACTACGTGGGCGTGTTCGCGGTCACCGCCGGCATCGGCGCCGAGAAGAAGGAAAAGCAGTTCCTCGACGCGCACGACGACTACAACGCCATCCTGTTCAAGGCTCTGGCCGACCGCCTGGCCGAGGCCATGGCCGAATGCATGCACGAGCGCGTGCGCAAGGACCTGTGGGGCTATGCGGCCGACGAGGCCCTGAGCAACGAAGACCTGATCAAGGAAAAGTACCGCGGCATCCGCCCGGCGCCGGGTTACCCGGCCTGCCCGGACCACTCGGTCAAGCATGGCATGTTCGAGCTGCTGGCCGCCAGCGAGATCGGCATGGCGCTGACCGACAGTCTGGCCATGACGCCGGCCGCCAGCGTGAGCGGCTTCTACTTGGCCCACCCGGCGTCGACCTACTTCAACGTCGGCAAGATCGGCGACGATCAGGTGGAGGACCTGGCCGCGCGCAGCGGCGTGGACGTGGCCGACCTCAAGCGCTGGCTCGGCCCCAACCTCTGAGGACACACGCCGTGCGGCGCAGGCTGGGGGCGTGGGCGATGGGGCTGTCGCTGGCCCTGGCCGGTTGCGCCACGCTGCCGCCGCCCCTGGCCGCCGAGCTGCGGGCCGATCCGGCACAAGGGCCCGACCCCTACCGCTTGCGCACCCCGTCGCCGGTCGGACCGGTGGCCGCACCCGACGCCGCCTACCTCGCCCGTGCGCCGGACCCGGGCCAGCTCGTTTCGGGCCTGGTGCTGGTGTGGTCCAACCCGGGCGCCACGGGCCTGTTCGTCGGCCTGTTCGGCGAGCCCTTCATGCCCTGGACCCACATCGGTCTGATCGCGGTCGAGCCCGACGGCGTGTTCGTCTACGACACCAACGCCAACCTCAGCCTGACGGACCAGGGCCCGGCCACCGGCCACGAGGGGCGCGGCGTGCAGCGCATTCCTTACGAGCGCTACGTCGATTCGGGCCAGATATTCGGGCTTTACGCGCCGCCGCCCGATGTGGACACCGACCGCCTGCTGCAACACGTGCGCGAGCAGTACGCGCGGCGCACGCCGTTCGACGCCCGCTTCGATGCCGACGATCCGTCGGCGCTGTACTGCTCGGAGTTGGTGGCCCATGCCTGGGTGGCCGCGGGAGCGCCGCCGTTGCGGCCGGTACCCGCGCGCGACCACCGCAGCTACAACCTGGTGCGCCAGCTGCTCGGCATTCCCGACACCGGGTTCTACCTGCCCGACCAGTTCATCGACCCGCAGCGGCAATTGGCGCTGTGGAGCCGGACGCATTCGCCGGCCCGGATCGAGGCGCTGTTTGCGGCCCGGCGTGAACTGGCGCTGCGGCTGGCGCCCGACGCGCCGCTGGGCCGGCTGATCCGCTGGGACGACGCGGCCCTGTCGCTCTCGGCCGCCCTGCACCTGCGCGAAGCCCCGCAGCGCTTCGTCGACGCGGCACTAGCCGGTACGGCGGTGGCGGAAACCCCGGCGCAGGCCCGCGTGCGGGTGCACGCCCTGGCCGATGCGTTCTTCGGCCCCCTGCCGCAGCCCGCCGGGCGCCCCTGAGCTGTTTTTCGCGCAGCTTTCAGCCGCGTGTCCACTGTTGGGTGATGGTGCCCGCGCTGCCGCCCGAGAAGGTGAGCGTCAGCGTGTTGCCGCTGATGCGGTAGGTGGCGCTGCCATTGCCCACGAAGCTGATGGGCAGGGTGCTGCCACCCAGGGTGATGCCGCCGCTGGTGGTGGCGTTGCTGAGGGTCAGTTGGTCGCCGCTGGTGCGGTAGTTGCCGGTGGTGACGAGGGTGCCGTTGCCGGACATCGCCCCGGCTGTGCAGACCACCTCACCGCCGACGTTGAAGCTGTCGCCCGCCTCGAAGCGCAGTTGCATCAGGCCCGAGCAGTCGACGCCCGGGGTGCCCACGTTGGCGGTGTTGGCGGCGAGCAGGGCGTTGGCGTCGGCCTGCCACAGGCCCACCAGATTGGCACCGCCCGCGCCGCCGCTGCTGCCATCGCCGTCGCTGCTGCCGCCGCCGCAGGCGGCCAGGGAGAGGGTCAGGGCCAGCAGGCCCGCGTGGTGCCAGGTTCGCTGGTGTCGGATCGTCATGGGGCATCTCCCGTGGGGGTGGAACATGGGAGGCGATGCTAGAAAGCCCGGCGCCGGCGCACCAGTGACATTTGTCATGCGCTGCTTGTGCGCGGCCACACGGGCCGTCACGCGCCGTCGGGTGGCTGCGCGGCCGGCACCTCCAGCCAGAACACCGAACCGCGGCCGGGCCGGCTGCAAAAACCCAGCGGCCAGCCGAGCTGCCGGCACACACGCTGCACCGCGCTCAGGCCCAGTCCCAGTCCTGGCGCGGGCGGCTGACCGGCCGGTGCCGGGGCGCGGAAGAAGGCCTGGAAGACCTGGGGCTGGTGTTCGGCGGCGATGCCGGGGCCGGTGTCCCACACCTCCAGCCGCAGCACCGGGCCGCAGGCGCGCTGCCGTTGCCGCACGGCCACCAGCACCCCGCCGTGCCGGGTGTACTTGAGCGCGTTGTCGATCAGGTTGTAGAGCATCCGCTGCACCGTGATGCGGGGAGCGTGCAAGGCGCCAGGCAGGCTGTGGAAGCGCAGCGACAGGCCGCGCCGTTCGGCGATGTCGCGCCACAGCTGGGCGGCTTCGAACAGCAGGGCTTCGGCGTCGACGCGGTCGCCCGGCGCGGGTGCCGGCACGTGGTCGAGCTGGTGCAGGTCCAGGATGGCGTCGAGCGTCTGGCTCAGCGACTGCGTCACGTCGCCGATGCGCCGCGCGGCGGCGGCCTGCGGCTGGCCGTCGAGGGCCTGGGCCAGGGTCTGGGCCTGCAGGTTCAGCGCCTGCACCGGCTGGCGCAGGTCGTGGCTGGCGGTGGCGAACAGGCGGCTGCGTTCCTGGTGCAGCCGTTCGAGTTCGGCTTTCTGCTCGGCCAGGGTGCGGGCCTGGGCCGCCTGTTCGAGTCGCGCCCGGATGAGCTGCACCAGGTGGCGCTGCTGGTTGCGGAACATCAGCATCAGCGTGCCGGTGAACACCGCGGTGCTGACGGCCAGCACGGTGTCGGTCAGTGTGCGCTGCCACAGCAGCCAGGCCATCAGCAGCCCACCCAGCGTGGCCTGGAAGCTCAGGCCGGCGCGCAGCGAGAAGGCCAGGCCGTTGGCCGATCCGGCCATCACGCCGACCAGCATCAGCAGCATCACCGAGAGCTGGGCGTGGTCCTGTTCGGGCATGAGCATCCACGGCGCCAGGCCCCAGAGCAGGGCGAAGGTGACGACGTGGCCCACGGCGCGCCGCTCGGCCGCCTGCAAATCGGCCAGCGCTGCCTGTTGGTATTCGGGGCGCGTGCCGGCGTGGATGCGCAGCGCCTGCCAGCCGTGGATCAGCGCGGCCCAGGCGAAGCACCCAGGTGAGCGGGTGACCCACCAGAAAAACAGCCAGATCGCCAGCGCGGGGTAGAGCGTGGTGGGCAGCGAGCGCACGTTCTGCGCGAAGAAACGCCGCAGCCGCTCGGTCTCGATCGGTTCGCTCAGCGCATCCGCGTCGGCCATGGCAGGGCTCAGCGGCGGAACAGGGCCAGCAACTGGCTGCGGCTGTGCACGTCGAAGGCGGTGAACACGTCCGAGACGTGGTTGCGCACGGTGCCGTGCGACAGGCCGGTGTGCTGCGCGATGTCCTTGTTGGAGCGGCCTTCCAGCATCTGCTGCAGCACCACCAGTTGCCGCGGGGTCAGACCCGCTGCCGCGGGGATCGGAGCGGTGTGGCGCGCCAGCGGCGCCGCGGCGCGCCGGTACAGCAGGGGCAGGAGCGCCTGCAGCAGTTCGTCGCGCCGGCCGGATTTGGCGACGAAACCATCGGCACCCTGTTCCCGCAGGTGCTGGGCCACGCCGTCGTCGCTCAGCGCCGAGAGCACCACGATGGCGCTGGCGGGGCAGGCGCGGCGCATGGCCGACAGCGCGCTGAAGCCGCTGGCGTCCTGCAGGGTCAGGTCGAGCAGGATCAGGTCGGGCGCCTGGGGCCGCACCGCCTGGAGCGCCTGCGCGAGGCTGGCGGCTTCGGCCACGGTCACGTGCGGCCAGTGGGCCCGCAGGTAATCCACCAGCGACTCGCGCAGCATCGCGTGGTCTTCGACGACCAGCAGAGAGGTGCGGGGTGGGGTGTGCATGGCGGGACGTGTGACGATCCCGGATTGTGGGTGCTGGGGCTCGTTTTGGTGCACCACCCACCATTTGGGGGGTATGCCGCCGCCCGCGCCGCCCATGCGGACGGCGGCGGGATCAGCCGCCCGACCGCAGCGCGCGCCGGTACTGCACCGCTTCGGCCACGTGGCCAGGCGCGACCGTGTCGCTGTCCGCCAGATCGGCGATGGTGCGGGCCACGCGCCAGACGCGGTGCATGCTGCGCGCGCTCCAGCCGAGCCGGGCGGCAGCCGTGTGCAGGAACTGGCGCGCGGCGGTGTCGGCCTGCAATTGCCCGTCAAGTTCGCGCCCCGCCAGTTGCTGGTTGGGCTGGCCCTGCCGGGCTTCGGCGCGGGCGCGCGCCGCCACCACGCGCGTGCGCACGGTGGCGCTGTCTTCGCTGGGCGCGCTGTGCAGCAGCTCGGCCGGCGGCAGGGCCGGCACTTCCACGTGCAGGTCGATGCGGTCCAGCAGCGGGCCGCTCAGGCGCCCCTGGTAGCGGGCGATCTGGTCGGGCGTGTCGCGGCAGGCACGGGTCGGGTGGCCGAGGTAGCCGCAGGGGCAGGGGTTCATGGCCGCCACCAGTAAAAAACGGGCCGGGAACTCGCTTTGCATCGCCGCGCGCGAGATGCGGATGTGCCCGGTTTCGAGCGGTTCGCGCAGGGCCTCGAGCGCGGCGCGCGGGAATTCGGGCAGTTCGTCGAGAAACAGCACCCCGTGGTGGGCCAGGGAGATTTCGCCGGGGCGCGGGGGTGAGCCGCCGCCCACCAGCGCCACCGCGCTGGCACTGTGGTGCGGGCTGCAGGTCGGTCGCCGGCCCCACTGGTCGAGCGCGAAACGACCGGCCAGCGACGCCACGGCGGCCGACTCCAGCGCCTCGTGCGTGGCCATCGGCGGCAGGATGCCCGCCAGCCGCTGCGCCAGCATGCTCTTGCCCGAACCGGGCGGGCCGACCATCAGCAGGCTGTGGCCGCCGGCGGCGGCGATTTCGAGCGCGCGGCGCGCGGCCGCCTGGCCTTTCACGTCAGCCAGATCGGGCAGGCCGGCGCCGGCGGCAGGCGTCGCGGCGTGCACGCGGGCCCAGCCGTTGTCGTCGGCCGGGCCGGCCTCGCCGTCGGGCCGTTCGGGCAGGAACTGCCGCACCACGTCCAGCAGATGCCGCGCCCGGTAGACCTGTGCGTCGGGCACCAGGGCCGCTTCTTCGGCACTGCCGGGCGGCAGCACCAGGCGCCGTGGCGCGGCGTCCCCGGCGGTGTGCACCGCCAGGCTCATGGCCAGGGCGCCGCGGACCGGCCGCAACTCACCGCCCAGTGACAGTTCGCCGGCGAATTCCCAGCCGTGCAGGCGCTCGCCGTCGATCACGCCGCTGGCGGCCAGGATGCCCAGCGCCACGGGCAGGTCGAAGCGCCCCGAGTCCTTGGGCAGGTCGGCCGGCGCGAGGTTGACCGTGATGCGCTTGTTCGACGGAAATTCCAGCCCCGCGTTGGCCAGTGCCGATCGCACGCGCTCGCGCGACTCCTTGACCTCGGTGTCGGCCAGGCCCACCAGCGTGAAGCTGGGCAGACCGTTGGCCAGATGCACCTCGACCTGCACGGGGCGGGCATGCAAACCGTGCAGCGCACGGCTGTGAACCAGTGACAGACCCATAGAACTCCCTGTTTTGGTGCATCCTGGCCAGAAGGTGGGTGGGCCTTGTCCGGCATGAATTGCACGATTTTGGTGCTTTTTCAGGTGCCACACGGGTTGCGCGTCTGAAGCGCGCGGCGCCGGGGCACCTGAGGGCGAACTTAAGCCTTGAAACGTGGATGTGTGGCCCGTGCGGGTCGGCCGATGCCCGAAATGTGACTTTCTTCGCAGGCCGGGGAACTCCCGGCTGGCACGTTCCCTGCTTGGGGCTGAAGGCGATGGATTCGCGGCCCGGCGTACCCGGGGCCACAGTCTGCATCCAAAGAGGGCACTGCGCTTTCCGGCCAGTGCCATGCGTTTCACCCGATGTCGGCCCCCGGGCCCTGACAACCTCCTGTCGAAGAGGAAACACAGCATGAAAATGGTTTCAGCCATCATCAAGCCGTTCAAGCTGGACGAGGTGCGCGAAGCACTCTCCGGTATTGGCGTGCAAGGCATCACCGTGACCGAAGTCAAAGGCTTTGGCCGTCAGAAAGGCCATACCGAGCTGTACCGCGGCGCGGAGTACGTGGTGGACTTCCTGCCCAAGGTCAAGATCGAAGCCGCTGTTGACGACGCCCTCGTCGAGCGCGTGATCGAGGCGATCGAAGGCGCGGCCCGCACCGGCAAGATCGGCGACGGGAAGATTTTCGTTTCCTCGCTCGAACAGGTGGTCCGCATCCGCACCGGTGAAACCGGCAAGGAAGCGCTCTGATCGCATCTCCCTGACACAAGAAAGATCACGGACATGAAAAAATTCCTTGCAACCCTGATGTTGGGACTGGGTCTGGCTTTCGGCGGCCTCAACGCCGTCGCCCAGACCGCCACCGAAACCGCCCCGGCTGCCGAAGCCGCCGCCCCGGCCGCTGCTGCCGAAGCCGCGCCGGCCGCCGAAGCCCCGGCTGCAGCGGAAGAAGCGCCCAAGGTCGATTCCGGCGACACCGCCTGGATGCTGACCTCCACCCTGCTGGTCATTCTGATGACCATCCCGGGCCTGGCCCTGTTCTACGGCGGTCTGACCCGCTCCAAGAACATGCTGTCGGTGCTGATGCAGGTGTTCGTCATCTTCTCCCTGATCAGCCTGCTGTGGTCCATCTACGGCTACAGCCTGGCGTTCTCGGGCGAGGGCAAGTTCTTTGGTGATTTCAGCAAGCTCTTCCTGAGCGGCGTGACCCCCGACACCTTTGGCGCGCTGTCGACGATCCCCGAATACGTGTTCATCTCCTTCCAGGGCACCTTCGCCGCCATCACCGTGGCGCTGATCGTCGGCTCCTTCGCCGAGCGCATCAAGTTCTCCGCCGTGCTGCTGTTCGCCGTGCTGTGGTTCACCTTCTCCTACGTGCCGATGGCCCACATCGTTTGGGGTGGCGGCCTGCTGGCCAAGGACGGCGCGCTGGACTTCGCTGGCGGCACCGTGGTGCACATCAACGCCGGTATCGCGGGTCTGGTGGGTGCCTACGTCCTGGGCAAGCGCATCGGCTACGGCAAGGAATCCATGGCGCCTCACAGCCTGACGCTGACCATGGTGGGTGCTTCCCTGCTGTGGGTGGGCTGGTTCGGTTTCAACGCCGGCTCCGCCGGTGCCGCCAACGGTGGTGCAGGCCTGGCCTTCATCAACACCGTGCTCGCCACCGCCGCTGCCACCCTGAGCTGGATCGCTGCTGAAGGCCTGATCAAGGGCAAGGCTTCGATGCTGGGTGCCGCTTCCGGTGCCGTCGCTGGCCTGGTGGCCATCACCCCGGCTGCCGGCTTCGTCGGCCCGATGGGCTCCATCGTCATGGGTCTGCTGGCCGGTGTGATCTGCCTGTGGGGTGTGACCGGTCTGAAGAGCATGCTCAAGGCCGACGACTCGTTCGACGTGTTCGGTGTCCACGGCGTGGGCGGCATCCTGGGTGCCATCCTGACCGGCGTGTTCGCTGCACCCGGCCTGGGCGGCACCATGGGCGACGACTTCGCCATCGGCGCCCAAGTGTGGATCCAGGTCAAGAGCGTGCTGTTCACCATCGGCTGGTCTGCCGTCGTGGCCTTTATCGCCTACAAGATCGCTGACCTGACCATCGGCCTGCGTGTGACCGAAGAACAGGAACGCGAAGGTCTGGACATCAGTTCGCACGGCGAAACGGCCTACAACCGTTGAGTCGTCCCCCGCGTGGCGGGCAGCATGCCGGCCTGGCCTGAAGCTGCCACGCATTTTTGAGAGTCTCCTTTGGATGTTCACCCCGCGTTGCCGCAAGGCACGCGGGGTTTTTTCTGGGGCGTGGCCCGCGGCGCCGGGCTGTGCCCGTTTGCAGGGTTTCATGCAAAAAATTCAACGGCATGTCCCAGGGGGCTCGCTACCATGGCGCCCATGCGAGACAGCCCCACGAACGAAGAACCCCAGGCCCTGATCGAGCGCGTCCGGGCCGCAGCCGCGGCAGCGCAGCCGCTGCGCATCACCGGTGGCCAGACCAAAGCCTTCTATGGCGAACCCGTTTCGGCAGAGCCCCTGAGCACCCGCGACTGGTGCGGCATCGTCAGCCACGAACCGAGTGAACTGGTGATCACCGTGCGCGCCGGTACCCCGCTGGCCGAAGTCGAGGCCGCGTTGGCCGAACAGGGGCAGCACCTGCCTTTCGATCCGCCGCACTTCGTGTCCGGTTCGGGTACGGGCGCCACCATCGGGGGTGTGGTGGCGGCGGGCCTGGCCGGTCCGGCGCGCGCCACCGTGGGCGGCGTGCGCGACTTCGTGCTGGGGGCACAGTTCATCAACGGCAAGGGCGAATGGCTGACCTTCGGCGGCCAGGTCATGAAGAACGTGGCCGGTTACGACATAAGCCGCGTGCTCGCCGGCTCTCTGGGCACGCTGGGCGTGATCACCCACCTGTCGCTCAAGGTGCTGCCGGTCGCGCCGGCCGAGGCCACGCTGGTGTTTCCGCTCGGCCAACACGACGCGCTGGAGCAGCTGCACCGCTGGGGCGGGCAGCCGTTGCCCTTGAACGCTTCGTGCTGGGTGAAGGACGACACCGCCCCCGATGCGCCCGAACTGCTGTTCGTGCGGCTGCGTGGTGCGGTGGCGGCGGTCGAGTCGGCCTGCGAGCGGATGACCCGCGAAGCCGGGGGCCAGCGCATGGACAACGCCCAGGCCGGGCCGGACTGGGCGGCCTGCCGCGACCAGACCCTGCCATTCTTCACGGCGCCCTCGCCCGAGCTGTGCCTGTGGCGGCTGTCGCTGCCGCAGACCGCGCCGGTGCTGGACCTGCCGTTTGCCGCACTGATCGAGTGGCAGGGCGCGCAGCGCTGGCTGTGGGCGCCGGCCTCGGCCGCCGACCAGATCCGCGCTGCGGCCGCTTCGGTGCAAGGCCACGCCACCCTGTTCCGGGCCGGGGCCGACGGTGCGCCCGGTGTGCGCCGCTTCAGCGCCGAAAGCCCGGCGCTGCAGGCCATCACGCAACGCCTGCGCGCCGCCTTCGACCCGAAGGGCCTGTTCAATCCTGGCCGGATGGGCTGAGTCATGCAAACCAACCTCGCCCCCGAACTCCAAGGCACGGCCGATGGCCTGGCCGCCGAGGCCATCCTGCGCAAGTGCGTGCACTGCGGTTTCTGCACCGCCACCTGCCCCACCTACCAGCTGCTGGGCGACGAGCTGGACGGCCCGCGCGGCCGCATCTACCTGATGAAGCAGGTGTTCGAAGGCGCCGAGCCGACGCGTGCCACCCAGCTGCACCTGGACCGCTGCCTGACCTGCCGCAACTGTGAGAGCACCTGCCCCAGCGGCGTCGATTACGGCCACCTGGTCGACATCGGCCGCAAGGTGGTGGACGCCAAGGTGCCGCGCCCGGCCACCGAGAAGGCGGTGCGCTGGCTGCTCAAGGAAGGCCTGACTTCGCCGGCCTTCGGCCCCGCCATGAAACTGGGCCAACTGGTGCGCGGTCTGCTGCCCGAGACGCTGAAGAACAAGGTGCCCGCGAAGCAGGACGCTGGCCGCTGGCCCACCGCCACCCACGCGCGCCAGGTGCTGATGCTCGCGGGCTGCGTGCAGCCGGCCATGATGCCCAACATCAACAGCGCCACCGCGCGCGTGCTCGACGCTGCCGGCATCCAGACCGTGGTCGCGCCCGAGGCCGGCTGCTGCGGCGCGGTGAAGTTCCACCTGAACGACCAGGACGGCGGCACCGCGCAGATGCGCGCCAACATTGACGCCTGGTGGCCGCACGTCGAAGCGGGCGTGGAGGCGATCGTGATGAACGCGTCCGGCTGCGGTGTCACCGTCAAAGAATACGGCCACATCCTGCAGCACGACCCGGCGTACGCCGCCAAGGCCGCGCGCATCAGCGCACTGACGAAAGACCTTAGCGAGTTGCTGCCCGCGCTGGTGCCGGTTCTGCAACCCAAGCTGGCGCAGCAACCCGACGCGAACAAAGTGATCGGCTTCCACCCGCCCTGCACCCTGCAGCACGGGCAGAAGCTCAAGGGGGGTGTCGAGAACCACCTGGCGGCGCTCGGCTTCACGGTGCAGGTGGCTCGCAACGAATCGCACCTGTGCTGCGGCTCGGCGGGCACCTACTCGGTGCTCAACCCCGAACTGGCCTACCAACTGCGCGACCGCAAGCTCGGACACCTGAACGAGCTGCAACCGGCCGTGATCGCCAGCGCCAACATCGGCTGCATCACCCACCTGCAAAGTGGCACGGCCACGCCGGTGCGGCACTGGATCGAGCTGCTGGACGACGCGCTGGCCGCCTGAGTGGGGTGGCATCCGGCGTCGCGCGCAGGGCACAGTCAGCGGTACTGCCTCACGGCCGGCCGCTGGCTCGGTGGCCGGAGGGCACCTGTCACGCGGTGGTGACACACCCGGGGTTATGCTGGCGGGCCGAGGCCGTTCGCGTCCGGTCCGGACCTTTTGCCACCCGACGCCACAGGAGCACCAGCATGGGTTTCTTCAGCAACATTCTCGAAAAACTGGGCATGAAGGAAGCGGCCGCTGCCCCCGTCATCATCCCGCCGGCTGCCGCCGCTCCGGCCCCGGCTCCCGCTGCAGCACCGGCTGCCCCGGCCGCGCCCGCAGCCCCCGTGGTCAATCCCATTGCCATGGTCGACGTGATGGCCCTGCTGACCGACAAGGCGGCCAAGCACCCCGAAAAGCTCAACTGGAAGACCTCCATCGTCGACCTGCTCAAGCTGCTGGGCCTGGACAGCAGCCTGGCTGCGCGCAAGGAACTGGCCAAGGAGCTGTACTGCCCCGACGAACTGATGGGCGATTCGGCCAAGATGAACATGTGGCTGCACAAGCAGGTGCTCGGCCACATCGCTGCCAACGGCGGCAACATTCCCGCCGAGCTGCTGTAAGCCGGTGCCGGACCGCTGACAGCCGCTGCCAAAACGCTGTCAGCAGGGTGGGCGCAGACTGCAAAGCCTGTTCAACACCCTTCCGGAGATTCCATGGCACACGCCCGCAACTGGTTTGAAATTCCCGTCGCCGACATGGCCCGTGCGATGCGCTTTTACGCTGCGCTCATGGGGCGGCACGCTGGCCGATCTGCTGCGTCCCGAAGGCCTGCACTGAGCGCGCCGGCTCAGGCCAGCGCGGCCTCTATGTCCTTGGCCAGCTTCTCGGGCGCGTCCTGGGGGGCGTAGCGTCGGATCACGCGGCCGTCCTTGCCGACCAGGAACTTGGTGAAGTTCCATTTGATGGCCTTGCTGCCCAGCAGCCCGGGCGCTTCGGCCGTCAGCCAGCGGTACAGCGGGTGGGCGTCGGCGCCGTTGACGTCGATTTTGCTCATCATCGGAAAGCTCACCCCGTAATTGCGCTGGCAGAAGGCGCCGATTTCGGCGTTGCTGCCCGGGTCCTGGTGGCCGAACTGGTTGCACGGAAAACCCAGCACCACCAGACCGCGCTCGCCGTAGATCTGGTGCAGTGTTTCCAGGCCAGCGAACTGGGGCGTGAAGCCGCAGGCGCTGGCGGTGTTGACGATCAGCAGCACCTGACCCCGGTAGCGGTCCAGCGGGACGGACTGCCCCTCGATGGAAAGGGCCTCGAAGGCGTAGAGGTCGGTGGCCATGGGCATTCCTGTCCGGAAAAATGAAACGGCGGGGACAAGCACTATGGCAGAGCGGGAACGCCCGTGTGTGAAATCGGACATGCCCGGCCGGCCGCGCCCACCGGGCGTGTGCAGGCCGGGCAATCCGGGCATACTGCGAAAAGTTAATTCCAACGTACACATTCCCGGGCAGGAACATGGGCAGCGCTTATTCGGTCGCCTTGGTCGGTTTCTCTGAAGCCGAATCGGCCACCTTCGATTCGTTTTTTCGCATGGCGGCGCGGCGCCCGCCGGCCTACCGGGTCCAGGACGAGGTGTTGGACGCCCAGATCCTGGTCGTCAACGCCGACAACGCCCAAGCCCTGCACCTGGTGCGTTACGCCGAACTGCCGGGCAAGGTCCTGCTGGTGGGCCATCACGACGGCGGCACGGGCTGGCCGCTGCAGCGCAAGCCGGTGCGGCTGGTGTCGGTGCTCGCGGCGCTGGACGCCCTGACCGGTGTGCGCCGCGGGGCGGCCGCCCCGCGGGAACAGGCGCCGGTGGCCGCCCAAGGCTTTGCGGCCACCGAGCCGTTCCACGCTTCCCTGTTGCAGGGGCTGGATGTCAGCATGCAGCGTGGCGGTCAGGTCACGGCGGCCACGGCCCCCATGGTGCCCGCGGTCAGAACGTCGCGGCGCCGCTCGGCCGACAGTGAATTTCCACCCACGCGGCCGTTGCGGCGCGCGGCTGCCGAGGAGCGCGTGACCACACCGCCCGCGGCCCCCTCGGTGCCCCCACCGGCACCCGCACCCGTGGCCGCACCGGCACCCCGGTCTGCCGCCCCGCGCGGCGAGCGCCCGGGGGTGGTGCGGCTCACCGACTTCGGGGGGCTGGAAGACCTGCCCGCACCCCTGTCGGTGCGGCCAAAGGCGCGGTCCACGCGCTCGCGCGCGCCGGCGGTGCCCGAGGTGCAGCGCGGGGACGCGCTGCTGGTGGCCGAAAGCCTGGTCGAAGGCCGCATCCTCTTCAAGCGTTTTGCCCGCTACGGCCTGTCGGTCGACTGGTCGCGCGAAGGGTCGCAGGCGCTGGCCATGCTCAAGGCCCACCCGTACCGGCTGGTGATCGTCGACCGCATGTCGCGCGACCCCGACGGCTTCCAGGTCTGCCGGCAGGCCAAGCAGGTGCGCCTGCCCAACGGCCAGGCGCCGGTGGTGGTGATGTTCGCGCCCAGTGCCGGCAGCATGGAGCGCATCAAGGCCGGGCTGGCCGGCGCCGACGCCTATTACTCGCGCTCGGTCACCGAAGCCGAGCTGTACCGCACCCTGGCCGCGCACCGGCTGATCAACCTGCACGCGTTCGAACCGACCAACGTGAGCTTCTGAGCGCGCACGCGGCGCGCGGCGTTCAGCCGTGCAGGTCGTCCCGCCGGGCGATCTCCAGCAGGCGTTCGAGCTCGACGCCGTGGTGCCGCTGGTTGTGCTGGTGCCAGCGCATGATCAGCCCCATTACCCCGGCCACGATCAGGCCGAAGATGGTGATGGCGGCAAAGGCCGACAGCCCCAGCCCGGTCGACAGGCTGTAGAGCGCCCCCAGGCCCAGGATGCAGGTCTGTTCGTTGAAGTTCTGGACCGCGATCGAGCGGCCCGAGCCCATCAGGTTGTGCCCCCGGTGCTGCAGCAGCGCGTTCATGGGCACCACCAGGAAGCCGCCCAGCCCACCCAGCAGCACCAGGAACGGGGCGGCGACCCAGACGTTGTCGATGAAGTTCATGCCGATCACCAGCAGCCCCATCGCGATGCCCAGCGGCATCACCCGCGTGGCCTGGTCCAGCCGCATGCGCAGCGAGGCGACCACCGCGCCCACGGCCGTGCCCAGCGCCACGACGCCGACCAGGCTGGACGCCTGCGTGGTGCTGTAGCCCAGCGCGGCGCCGGCCCAGGCCAGCACGATGTAGCGCAGGTTGCCGGACACGCCCCAGAACAGGGTGGTGGTCGACAGCGAGATCTGGCCCAGGTGGTCGCGCCAGAGCCGGCTGTTGCAGCGCCAGAAGTCGGGCAGCAGGGCCAGCGGGTTGCGCGGCATGGGCCGCGGGGTCACGCCGGTCAGCGGGATGCGCAGGTTGAACATGGCCGCCAGGGCGTAGACACCCACCAGCACCGCGATGGCGGCCTCGGCCGGGTGGTCGATCCCGAGCGAAAGGCCTGGCAATTGGATCGCCATGAGTTGGGCCGAGAGGTAGGGGCCAACCAGCTGGCCGCCCAGCAGCACGCCCAGAATGATGGAGGCGATGGTCAGGCCCTCGATCCAGCCGTTGGCCTTGACCAGCTGAGAGGGTGGCAGCAACTCGGTGAGGATGCCGTACTTGGCCGGCGAATAGGCCGCTGCGCCCAGGCCGACCAGCGTGTACGCGGCCAGCGGGTGCACGCCGGTGAGCATCAGCAGGCAGCCGGCGACCTTGATCGCGTTGCTGATGAACATCACCTGCCCTTTGGGCCGGGCGTCGGCGAAGGCCCCCACGAAGGGGGCCAGGGCGACATAGAACAGGGCGAACAGCGGCACCAGTGCCGCGCTTTGCCATTCGGGTGCGTGGCGGCTGCGCAGCAACTCGATGGCGGCCACGAACAGCGCGTTGTCAGCCAGGGAGCTGAAGAACTGCGCCGTCATGATGGTGTAGAAGCCGCGCTTCATGGGGATGATTCTGTGGACCGGGTGGTCTGGGCACCGTTTGGGCCCGGGTCAGCAGCGGTTTTTTGTGCGAAAGTCGGCGCTATCTCCAAGGATGCGGGGTTATAGCATGGCACCCTGAAGGGCCCATGAAGCGCCACCGCCGCCCGTTCTCCCGCCGTTTTCTGTTGTTGCCATGCCCCGCCCGATCCTCGCCACCGTCCACCCCGAAGGGCTTCGCCACAACCTCGCACAGGCCCGGGTGCGGGCACCCGATGCCCGGGTCTGGGCGGTGGTCAAGGCCAATGCCTACGGGCACGGCATCGAGCGCGCCTTCGAGGCCCTGCGCGGTGCCGACGGTTTTGCGCTGCTGGACCTGGCCGAAGCCGAACGGCTGCGGGCCCTCGACTGGCGCGGTCCGATCCTGCTGCTCGAAGGCGTGTTCGAGCCGCGCGACCTGGAGCTGTGTTCGCGCCTGGGGTTGTGGCACGCGGTGCACTGCGACGAGCAGATCGACTGGCTGGCCGCGCACAAGACCCAGCAGCCGCACCGGGTGTTCCTCAAGCTCAACAGCGGCATGAACCGGCTCGGCTTCACGCCCGGCGCATTCCGCGCGGCCTGGGCCCGCCTGAGCGCCTTGCCCCAGGTCGACGAAATCGCCTTCATGACCCACTTCAGCGATGCCGACGGCCCCCGCGGCATCGACCACCAGGTGGCGGCTTTCGAGGCCGTCACCGCCGACCTGGCTGGTGAGCGCACGCTGTGCAACACGGCCGCGATGCTGCGCCACGCCAGCCGGCCGCTGCGCGGCGTGGGCGTGAGCACGCTCGCGGCCGACTGGGTGCGCGAAGGCATCGCGCTTTACGGCAGCGCGCCCGACTACCCGGAAAACAGCGCTGCGCACTGGGATCTGCAGCCGACCATGACGCTGAGCACCCGCGTCATCGGCACCCAGCGGCTGCAGGCCGGGGATACCGTGGGCTACGGCTCCACCTTCACGGCAGACGGACCGCTGCACATCGGCGTGGTGGCCTGCGGTTATGCCGACGGTTACCCGCGCCACGCGGGCACCGGCACGCCGGTGCTGGTGAACGGGGTGCGCACCCGGCTGGTCGGCCGGGTCAGCATGGACATGATCACCGTCGACCTGTCGCCGCTGGACGCCGCAGGGGTGCCCGCCGGCCTCGGCAGCGAGGTGGTGATGTGGGGCGTCTCGCCCAGCACCGGTGCCGTGCTGCCGGTGGACGAGGTGGCCCGTGCTGCCGGCACCATCAGCTACGAGCTGTTGTGCGCCGTGGCGCCGCGCGTGCCCTTCGCGCCGGTCTGACCGGTCGGGCACGGTCCGGTCGGCGTTCGGGCAACGGGGCAATCGCCTGTAGGGGGTGGGGGTATTGTACCCCTGGGGGTATATGAATATACTCGGCCCGTACAGGAGAACCCCATGCGTGCCGCCGATCTGTTTGCTGTTTTTGCCTTGCCCCTGGAACGGGCATCCACCCGCCGGAGCCGGCCTGGGCGCGTGCGAGCGGCCTGGCGTCTGATCGTGGCGGCGGCCTTGCTGCCGCTGGCGGCGCTGGCGCAGACCGGCCCCCGCGTGCCGGTGGTCACGCTCGGTGCGCAGGCGGTGGCGCCCACGGCGGTGTTCGACGGCACCCTGCAGGCGGTGCAGCAGAGCGTGCTGTCGGCGCAGGCCAGCGGCCGCATCACGGCGCTGCACGTGAAGGCGGGTGACCGGGTCAAAGCCGGCCAGTTGCTGGCGGTGATCGACGACCGTGCCACCCAGGCCGGGGTGGCGCAGGCTTCGGCGGGTGTGGCCCAGGCCGATGCCCAACTGGCCAATGCCCAGGCCGCGTATCAGCGCACCCGCGACCTGCGGGCGCAGGGCTTCGTGGCCCAGGCGGCGCTGGACGCCGCGCAGGCGCAGTACCGCGCGGCCCAGGCGGGCGCGGCGGTGGCGCGTGCCGGCCAGACCCAGGCCAGCGTGGCGCAGGGTTTCACCCGCGTGACCGCCCCGTACGACGGCTGGGTCCTGTCGACCCAGGCCGAGGCCGGGCAACTGGCCCTGCCGGGCGCGCCGCTGCTGACCGTGTACGCCCCTCAGCCCCTGCGGGCGGTGGTGTACGTGCCGGCGTCGCAGCAGGCCGTGGCCGCGCAGGCGCAGGCGGTCGAGGTGCTGCTGCCCGGCGCCGAGCGCTGGGTGGTGCCGGCCGCGAAGACCGCGGTGCCGGCGGCCGACCCGGTGTCGCAAACGGTGGAGTGGCGGCTGGACCTGGCCCAGGCCGACGCCCATGGCCAGGTGCCGGGGCGCCAGCTCCAGGTGCGTTTCGTCGGCAGCGCTGCGGCCGGTGCGCAAGCCGCGCGGCTGATGGTGCCGGCCTCGGCCCTGGTGCGGCGGGGCGAGCTGACGGCGGTCTACGTGGTGGCCGGCCGCGGCGAAGGTCAGCCGGACGGCTTTGTGCTGCGGGCCGTGCGTGTGGGCGCCACCCACGCGGCCGGGCAGGGTGCGACGGTGGAAGTCCTGGCGGGCCTGCAGGCCGGCGACCGCGTGGCCACGGACCCGGTGCGGGCCGGGCTGAACGGGGCCCAGCCCGCAGACCGTTGAGGGCCTGACCATGAAACCCATTGCTCCCGATTCCCGCGAAAAGCTGGGCCTGTCCGGCACGGTGGCGCGGGCTTTCCAGGCCAACGCCATCACCCCGCTGCTGGCGCTGGTGGCGCTGCTGCTGGGCCTGTTCGCCGTGCTGGTCACGCCGCGCGAGGAAGAGCCGCAGATCAACGTGACCATGGCCAACGTGCTGATTCCTTTCCCGGGCGCGTCCAGCGCCGACGTGGAGAAGATGGTCGCCGCGCCGGCCGAGCAGGTGCTCTCGCAGATCCAGGGCATCGAGCACACCTACTCGGTGGCGCGCCCCGGGGTGGCGGTGCTGACGGTGCAGTTCCAGGTGGGCGTGCCGCGCACCGAAGCGCTGGTGCGCCTGTACGACGTGCTCAACGCCAACCAGGACTGGCTGCCTGCCGGCCTGGGCGTGCTCACGCCCATCGTCAAGCCCAAGGGCATCGACGACGTGCCGGTGCTCGCGGCCACGCTGTGGACCGAGGACGCGGACAGTGCGCACGCGCTGGAGCGCGTGGCGCACGCGGTCGAAACCGAGCTCAAGCGTGTGCCGGGCACGCGCGAGGTGGTGACCATCGGCGGCCCCGGCCGCGCCGTGCACGTGTGGCTGGAGCCGAACCGCCTGCGCGAGCGCGGCGTCAGCGTCCAGCAGCTGCAGGCGGCGATCGCGGCGGCCAACCAGGCCATGCCTTCGGGCTCGGTGGTGAACCCGAACCCGGCGCCGGGCGAACCCGGCATGTGGTCGGTGGAAACCGGCGAGTTCCTGCGCAGCGAACAGGACGTGGGCGACATCGTCGTCGGCGTGAACGCCGGCCGGCCGGTCTACCTGCGGGAGGTGGCGCGGGTCGAAGCGGGCGCCCAGCTGCCCCAGCGCTACGTCTGGTTCACCCCGGGCGTGGCCGACGAAGCCCATCCCGGCGCCCAGGGTCAGAACCACCCGGCCGTCACGATCACCGTGACCAAAAAGCCGGGCGAGAACGCGGTCGACGTGGCGCGCGGCGCGGCCGAGCGGCTGGACCAGCTGAAGAACACGGTGATCCCCGATGGGGTGCAGGTCAGCATCACACGCGACTACGGCGAAACCGCTGCGGCCAAGGCCAACAAGCTGATCCAGAAGCTGATCTTCGCCACCGGCAGCGTGATCGTGCTGGTCGGCCTGGCGCTGGGCCGGCGCGAGGCGGTCATCGTCGGCACCGCGGTGATTCTCACGCTCACGGCCACGCTGTTCGCGTCCTGGGCCTGGGGCTTCACGCTCAACCGGGTGTCCCTGTTCGCGCTGATCTTCTCCATCGGCATCCTGGTGGACGATGCGATCGTGGTGGTCGAGAACATCCACCGCCATCGCCAGCTCACGCCCGACGCGCCGCTGCGCGAGATCATTCCGCGCGCGGTCGATGAAGTGGGCGGACCGACGATCCTGGCCACCTTCACCGTGATCGCGGCGCTGCTGCCCATGGCGTTCGTGACCGGCCTGATGGGGCCGTACATGAGCCCGATCCCGATCAACGCCAGCATGGGCATGGCGATCTCGCTGGCCATTGCCTTCACCGTCACGCCCTGGCTGGCGCTCAAGCTGACCCAGACGGATGGCCACGCCGCGCACGGCCCCGGCAAGCTCACGCGCGGTCTGCAGACCACGTTCACGAAGATCCTCACGCCCTTCCTGGCGAGCGCCCGCAAGCGCTGGCTGCTGCTGGGCGGCATCATCGCGGCGCTGCTGCTGTCGGTGGGCCTGGCGATGGTGCAGTGGGTGGTGCTGAAGATGCTGCCCTTCGACAACAAGAGCGAATACCAGGTGGTGGTCGACATGCCCGCCGGCACGCCGCTGGAAGACACGGCCGCCGCGCTGCAGGACATGACGGCCTGGCTGGCGCGGCAGCCCGAGGTGACGAACGTGCAGGGCTATGCCGGCACCGCCAGCCCGATCACCTTCAACGGCCTGGTGCGCCAGTACTACCTGCGCGCGGAGGCCGAAGGCGGCGACCTGCAGGTCAACCTGGTCGATGCCCACCACCGCAGCGACAAGAGCCACACCATCGCGCAGCGCCACCGGCCCGAGCTGGAGCGGATCGCGGCCGCGCACGGCGCACGCCTCAAGGTGGTGGAAGTGCCGCCGGGGCCGCCGGTGATGTCGCCCATCGTGGCCGAGGTCTACGGGCCGGACGAGGCCGGGCGGCGCGAACTCGCGCAGCGTGTGGCCCAGGCGTTTGCCGACACGCCCGACATCGTGGCCATCGACACCACGCTCAAGGAAGCCGCGCCGCGCGCCTTCCTGCGCATCCAGCGCCAGCGCGCCGAGTCGCTGGGCATCCCGGTGCAGGTGATTGCGCAGACCGCGTACGCCGCGCTGTCGGGAGCGGACGTGGCCTACCTGCACGACGGGCAGGCCAAGTTCCCGGTGCCGGTACGCCTGCAACTGCCGCTGGAGCGGCAGGTCGGGCTGGACGCGGTGCTGGCGCTGCCGCTGAAGGCCGCCAACGGGGCCATGGTGCCGCTGTCCGAACTGGTGACCGTGGAGCGCGGCGTGATCGACCAGCCGCGCTACACCAAGGACCTGATGCCCGTGAGCTACGTGTTCGGCGACATGGCGGGCCACACCGACTCGCCCCTGTACGGCCTGTTCGGCATCCGGCCCCGGCTCCAGGCGGCGGCGCTGCCGAATGCGGGCGAGCTGGGCGAATACTGGATTTCGCAGCCCCGGGACCCGTACCGCGAATACGCGATCAAGTGGGACGGCGAGTGGCAGATCACCTACGAGACCTTCCGCGACATGGGCGCGGCCTACGGCGTCGGCCTGATCCTGATCTACCTGCTGGTGGTGGCGCAGTTCCGCAGCTACGTCACGCCGCTGATCATCATGGCGCCGATCCCGCTGACGATGATCGGGGTGATGCCGGGCCACGCGCTGCTGCAGGCGCAGTTCACGGCCACCTCCATGATCGGCATGATCGCGCTGGCCGGCATCATCGTGCGCAACTCCATCCTGCTGGTGGACTTCATCGAGCTGGAAACCGCGCGCGGCGTGCCCTTCGCGCAGGCGGTGGTGCAGTCGGCCGCGGTGCGGGCGCAGCCCATCGCCCTGACCGGCCTGGCCGCCATGATGGGCGCCTTCTTCATCCTCGACGACCCGATCTTCAACGGTCTGGCGATCGCGCTGATCTTCGGCATCGCGGTGTCCACGATGCTGACCCTGGTGGTCATCCCGGTGCTGTATTACGCGGTCTATCGCCGCCGGCACGAGGCGGCCGACGCCTGAACCTGTGTTCCCCGTTTTTCATCAAGGAGTTCCCCATGACCGTTGAACGTTGCATCCGCATCCTGGCCGGTTTTGTCGTCATGCTCTCGCTCGCGCTGGGCGTCGAAGGCAGCCCGATCTTCGTCAACCAGTGGTTTCTGGCGCTGACCGCTTTCGCCGGCTTCAACCTGTTCCAATCCGGCATCACGGGCTTTTGCCCGCCCGCGTTCCTGTTCCGCAAGCTGGGCATTCCCGACGGCGGTGGCCACTGCGGCAGCGGCAAGTGCCAGTGAGTTGATTCCGCCGGGCGCGGCCTGACCGCCCGCCCGATCCTGTGAGCCGTTTCCCGAACCGATCATGTCCCACCCGACGCCCTTGAAATTCCTCATGCCCGGCTGGTTTGCCATCGTCATGGGGCTGTCCGGCCTGGCGCTGGCCTGGCACCGTGCCCAGGGCCTGCTGGGCGATCTGGCGCTCGGCGTGGCGCTGGTGGCCGGAGCGGCGGCGACGCTGGCCTTCGGGGTCTTGCTGGTGGCGTCGGTGCTGCGCTGGCAGCGCTACCCGGCCGCGCTGGCCGAGGACCTGCGCCACCCGGTGCGCCACGCCTTCATCGCCACCGTGCCGGTGTCGCTGCTCCTGCTGGCCACGGTGGGCCTGGCGCTGGGCGGTGGCGGCGGTGCCGCCGTGCTGAACGCGCTGTGGTGGCTGGGCAGCCTGGGCCAGCTCGCGGCCACGGTGTGGGTGCTGGGGCGCTGGCTGGCACCGGCCCCCGCAGCGGCGCCAGCGGGCGGTCTGTGGCCGGCCGTCACCCCGGTGCTGCTGATTCCGGTGGTCGGCAATGTGGTGGCGCCGCTGGCCGGTGTGGCGCTCGGGCACGACCTGTGGGCCCTGGCCCAGTTCGGCCTCGGTGCGTTCCTCTGGCCGGTGGTCATCGTGCTGGTGATGGTGCGCCGCATCGCCCACGGGCCCCTGCCCGACCGGGTGCTGCCCGCCTGGTTCATCACGCTGGCACCGCCGGCGGTCATCGGCGTGGTCGCGGCCCAGATGGGCGCCCCCCGGGCGGTGGTGCTGGGGTTGTGGGGCACGGGGCTGTTTTTCCTGCTCTGGCTGCTGCCGCTGGTGCGGCGCATCGCACAGCAACCGTTTGCCGTGCCGTTCTGGGCGTTGTCCTTCCCCCTGGCGGCCTTCACCGTGCTGACGCTGCGGGTGGCCGAACTCACGCTCTCGGGCGGCTTTCGCACCCTGGGCGTGCTGATGCTGGCGCTGACGTCCGTGGTGATCGTCTGGCTCGGCTTCGCCACCGTGCGCGGCCTGCGCGAAGGCTCGCTGCTGGCGCCGGAACCGGTGGCCAGCATCACGCCGGTGACTCCGTGAAAACCCCGCACGGCGAGGCGGTCGATGCCCGGCGGCTCGCCGAGCTGATGCACCGCCTGCGCCGGGCCGAAGGGCAGGTGCGGGGCGTGCGCAAGCTCCTGGAAGGCGGGGTCGACTGCACCCTGATCGCGCAGCAGCTGCTGGCCGCGCGGCACGCGCTGGACAGCGCGTTTGTCGATCTGAACCTGGCGCTGGCCGCCTCCGACCTGACGGCGGCCCCCGATCCCGGTGGCGAGCGCCTCGGGGCCGTCATGGCGCGTCTGCAGCGCCAGCTGGGCGGCACGCGCTGAGGCTGGCGGCGGGCAGTTTTGCGTTTCGGTGACGCAATCGGGTGGGCAGTCGCTCCCACAATGCACTTTTCTGTGATTTGTGGTCCCGCCTGCCGTGATTGCCCTGCCCGACGTTGCCCTCTGGAGCCTGCTCATCGCCGCCGCCTTCGGGGCCGGTGTGCTCAACGCCATCGCCGGGGGCGGCAGCTTTCTGACCTTTCCGGCCCTGGTGTGGGCCGGTGTGCCGCCCATCAGCGCCAATGCCACCAGCGCGCTGGCCGTGAGCCCCGGCTATCTGGGCAGCACGCTGGGCTTCCGCCCGGAACTGCGCGAACTGCCGGCCCGCCGCCTCCGGCGGGAGACGGCCATCGCGGCCGCCGGTGGGGTGGCCGGCGCCTGCCTGTTGCTGGTGACGCCGGCCCACCTGTTTGCCGGCCTGGTGCCCTGGCTGCTGCTGTTTGCCACCGCGCTGTTCGCCGCCGGTCCGGCGCTGGCCCGGCGTACACAGGCCGGGTCGGGCCGCGGGCCCGATCGCTGGCGCGAACCCGGGCTGCTGCTGGTCGCCATCTACGGCGGCTACTTCAACGGCGGGCTGGGCATTCTGCTGATGGCGCTCTACACCCTCACCGGTGAAACGCGCCTCAACACCGTCAACGCGCTCAAGAACCTGAATTCGCTGGTGCTGTCCTGGCTGTCCGTGGCCGCCTTCGTGATGGCGGGCGCCATCGCCTGGCAGCAGGGCCTGGTGATGATGGTGGCCGCTACGGCAGGCGGTTACTTCGGTGCGCGCTGGTCGAAGGCGCTGCCGGTGGCCTGGGTGCGCGCGGGCGTGATCGTCACCGGGCTGGTGATGAGCGCGCTGTTCTTCCTGCGGGGCTGAGCGGCGTTCACCACCCCAGCCAGGCCCCGGCCTGCTGCCAGGCCGCGATGGCCAGATGGCCCACCGAGATGGCGTAGCCCAGGCCGGCGGCGCCCACGGCGGTGGACACCAGCAGGGCCAGGCCATCGCGGAACAGCCAGCCCAGGCCGAGCAGCATCAGGCTGGTGCCGGGCAGCACGTTGCCCAGCGGCAGCGGCAGGAAGATGAGCGCCGCCATCAGCGCCATCCACAGGCCCCAGAGCACGCGGGTGCGGTGGTGGCACAGCGCCTGCCAGCGCGGACGCAGCCAGCGTTCGGCGCGTTCGTAGGTCCAGGCGAGGCCGTGCAGGCAGCGCTGCGACCAGCGCGGATTCAGGTGCAGGGCGCTCAGGCGCTCGGGCAGGTGCAGGCTGTCGCGGCCGCGCAGCCAGGCACCCGCCAGGGCCAGGATGCCGAAGCTCAGCACCGTGCCCGCGCCGGCCACCGGCAGCATCGACAGCAAGGCCATCAGCAGGAGCAGCACCGCCCCGGAACCCTCGCCGTGCAGGTGCAACAGCTCGCGCAGACTCAGCGGTGTGGCGGTTTGGGTGGGAGCCGCCTGCCGGGTGGCGGCCTGCCGCAGGCGCTGGGCGAGTCCGTCGTGCACGGTGTCAGCGCCCGAAACCCGGTTGCGGACCCGGTGCCGTGCGCGCCGGATTCCAGCGGCCCGCGAGCCAGTGCAGGACGCCGGCCACCGCCAGCAGCAGGGCCATGCCCAGGCCCCAGCCGACCCCGATCAGAGGGCCGAGCCAGGCCATCACCGCATCGCCCGAGGGCAGCACCGCCGACAACCCGCGCAGCAGGTCGGCCGCCAGGGCCTGCCAGGCGGCGAGCGTGGCGGTGTCGAGCCAGGGCGCGAGCCAGTCGGGCAGCGCGGGTGGCGTGGGCGCGCCCACCGATCCGGCCGCCTGGTCGAGCGCACCGGCGGCCAGCGTGCCCAGCAGCCAGTCGGTGACGCGGTGGGTGAGGACGGCCAGGCCGGTCCACAGCACAGCCAGCAAGGCCGTCAGGCTCCAGATCAGCGTTTTCATGGCGGCTTGCGTCAGTCGTTGCCGCCGATGCCGAACAGGTGCAGCAGGCTGGTGAACAGGTTGAAGGCCGAGACGAACAGGCCCACCGTGGCCAGCACGTAGTTGGTCTCGCCGCCGTTGACGATGCGGCTGGTCTCGAACAGGATCAGACCGACCGACAGCAGCGCCACCAGGGCCGAAACCGCCAGTGCCAGGGCCGGCAAGGTGAAGAAGTAGGCCACCAGCGCCAGCACGATGGCGATCACCAGGCCGGCGAACAGGAAGCCGCCCATGAAGCTGAAGTCGCGCCGCGTGGTCAGCACGTAGGCCGACAGGCCGACGAAGGTGGCCCCGGTGGCGGCCAGCGCGGCGACGATGGTGCCGGCGCCGCCGGGCAGGGCCAGGGTGTGCGAGAGCAGCGGGCCCAGCGTGTAGCCCATGAAGCCGGTCAGCGCGAACACCGCCGGCAAGGCCCAGCCGCTGTTGCGCAGCTTGTGCACCGCGAACAGCAGGCCGAAGTAGCCCACCAGCGTGAGGACCAGGCCGGGCGAGGGCCAGGCGTTGGCGACGGCCAGGGCCGCGGTGCCGGCGGCGAACAGGATCGTCAGCGACAGCAGCGCATAGGTGTTGCGCAGCACGCGAGCGACCTCGGGGCGGTCGCTCAGCAGGGTGGTGCCGCGGGCGGCGGCGGGGTGGCGTTCAAGGTGTTCCATGCGGGTCTCCGGTGAGGGACGAACGGGATCCTGAAAGATAGGGGTGCAGATCTGCTTGATAAAGCAGAGAATGCATGAACCAGCCTCCGTAAAAATCAGATCATGCAGTCGGAACTCAATTACAAGCACCTGTATTACTTCTGGGTCGCCGCCAAAGAAGGGGGCATGTCGCACGCCGCGGCACGCCTGGGCATGGCGGTCCAGACGGTGAGCGCACAGGTGCGGCTGCTCGAACAGTCGCTGGGCCATGCGCTGTTCAAGCCGGCAGGCCGGGGCCTGGCCCTGACCGAGGCCGGGCAGACCGCGCTGCAACTGGCCGAGCAGATCTTCCTGCTGGGCGAGCAGTTGCCCACGGTTGTGCGCGACGCCGCCACGCAGACCAGCGTGCGCCTGATCGTCGGCATTTCCGGCGGGCTGCCCAAGCTGGCGGTGCGCGACCTGCTCGAACCCGTGATGGACGAGCCCCGGCTGCGGCTGATGTGCCACGAGGACGACTTCGACGACCTGCTGGCCGACCTGGCGCTGCACCGCATCGACGTGGTGCTGTCGGACCGGCCGGCGCCGGCCAACCCCAACCTGCGCCTCTACAGCCACGCGCTCGGTCACTCACCACTGGCGTGGTTTGCGTCCGCGAACTGGCTGGTCGGCGCGCGCGAGGGCTTTCCCCGCAGCCTGGAGCACGTGCCCGTGCTGTTGCCCACGGCCCACACCTCGGTGCGTCTGCGGCTGGACCAGTGGTTCGAACGCCAGGGCATCGCCCCGCGCGTGGTTGGCGAATTCGAGGACAGCGCGCTGCTGGCTACCTTTGGCGCCTCGGGCATGGGCGTGTTTCCCGCGCCCGAGCACGTGCGCGAAAAGCTGGAAAACGGCTACGGCCTGACCTGGGTGGCGCCCTGCGACGGGGTGCAGGAGCACTTCTACGCCATCGGCACCGCGCGCAAGGTGCAGCACCCGCTGGTGCAGCGCCTGCTCGAAGCGCATCTGGGCGAGCAGTGACGGTGCCGGCCGGGGTTTTCACGCCGGCGGCCGGTATGCCGTGGACCGTGCAGGGCCCGTTTCGCATGCGGCCCGGGCTGTCGCGGCTGGCGGCCGAGGGCGCGCCACCTGGGGCCTTGTTCCACCGCGATGCGCTGGCGCCCGCGTACGCCGCCGCCAAGCGCACGGTGCTGGCCCACCAGCCCGCGCGGGCCCAGGTCGGCGAGGCCGATCCGGCGGTGCTCGCCGCCATCGCCGAAGCGTATGCGCGCGAAACCGGCGTGCTCCTGGCGCCCGAGGCCGATGCCCTGGCACGGGGCCTGCAGGAAGACTTCGTGATCCTGCACGACGAGCCCGTGCCCGACGGCGCCACCGGCACGTTGCGTACGCGGTTTCTGTCCGTGTGTTTCCCCTCCAACTGGGTGCCGCAGGAAAAGCAAGGCCTGGACTTCCTGGCCATCCACGCGCCGGTGGCCGACAACGCGCTGCTGCTGGCCGGTGCCCGCGGCATCGTGGACATGGCGTTCCGCCAGGCGCCCATGCTGCGCCATGTGTGGCTGCTCACGCCCGGTGGTGAACTGCCCCAGCACCCCGACACGCGCCAGGTCCGCTGGGAAGACGCGCTGGCCCGCGCCGAGGCGGGTAGCGGCCGCCTGATCGAGCAGGTGTTCTTCCGCGTCGAACGCCAGACCACGCTGCCGCTGCCCGCCCTGCGGCGCGGCGTGTTCTTCATCCGCGTGATGGTCTGCCCGCTGGCCCAGGTGCTGGCCGTGGAACCCCGCCGCGCAGAGGCGCTGCGCGCGGCCCTCGCCTCCATGACCGACGCCGTGGTGGCCTACCGCGGCATGGGCGCGGTGCACGCCCGTCTCTGCGCCGAACTGGCCACTGCCTGAAAGACGCGGGCCGGCCTCAGGCCTCGCGGTCGAGCAGGGTGCCCAGCATGCGGTCGGCGGTCTGCAGGGTCTTCAGGTTGGCGGCGAAGCTGTAGAGGCTGATCCGCTGGTCGACCAGATCGTCGGCCAGGTGGCCGAAGTCGCCGGTGCCGGTGGACGTTTCGGTGGCCTGGCCGATGCGCGTCTCGACGCCGCCGCCGGGCTGCGCGGTCTGCGTCACGGTCTGGCGGCGGAATCCGGGCGTCTGGGCGTTGGCGATGTTGTGCGCGCTGGTGTCCAGCCGCTGCCGGGCGGCGTTCAAACCGCTCAACGCGGTCGCGATGGGGTTGAGGGTCAGGGCCATGGACGGAGGACGGGCGTGGGTGGGCCGGGCCAGAGGCCCTGGCTGGTTTTCGGTGGCCAGCCGGAGATCTGAAGCCGCCGGGGCGCTGAAAGGCCCGCGCGCCGACCGGCGGTGGCGGTTCGTGGCACGATCGCTGCTTTTCGCTATCGCCCCACGACTTCAGCCATTCCCATGGAACTGCCCGCGCACCAATTGAGCATGACGGTGCTCATGACCCCCGACACCGCCAACTTTTCCGGCAAGGTGCACGGCGGCACCATCCTGAAGCTGCTCGACCAGGTGGCCTACGCCTGCGCCAGCCGCTATGCCGGCACCTACGTGGTGACGCTCAGCGTCGACCAGGTGATGTTCCGCCAGCCCATCCACGTGGGCGAACTCGTCACCTTCCTGGCGTCGGTCAACCACACCGGCAGCTCGTCGATGGAGGTGGGCATCAAGGTGATTGCCGAGAACATCCGCACGCAGGACAAGCGCCACGTCAACAGCTGCTTTTTCACCATGGTGGCGGTCGACGAAGCGGGCAAGCCCACCACGGTGGCGCCGCTGCGCCCCTTCACCCCCGACGAGCGCCGCCGCCATGCCGCCGCCGAGCTGCGCAAGAGCATGCGCCGCGAAATGGAACAGCGCTTCGCGGCCATCAAGTGACGGTGCCTGCGGGCACCGGTCCGGCGGCCCCTGAAGAGCGGTTCTTCGAAACCTTCGACGGTTACTCCCTGCCGGTTCGCGTGCTGCCCGCTGGCCGCGGCTGCCGCATGCTGGCGTTGCACGGCGCGCGCTCGAACCTGGAGCGGCTCGACCCCTGGCTGCGGCCGTTGCAGGCGCGGGGGGTGGCCAGCCTGGCCGGCAGTCTCTCGGGCCATGGCAGCGATTCGCCACTGGCGCTGGACGCCACCTCGCTGGCGCGCAACCTGCAGGAAGCCCTGCGGTTTGCGGCGCGCCTGTCGCCCGGCCCCGAGGTGGTCATGGGCCACAGCCTGGGCGGTGCGCTGGCGCTGAAGGTGGCCGAAGCGCACGCGGCCACGGTGCACACGCTGGTGCTCGGCGGGCCGGCGCTGTACCCGGAAGCGGCCTTCGCCGCGCCGCACTTCGGTCCCCCGTTCACGGCGGCGATCTCGGTGCCTTTCGGGTTCCGGGATTCGGCGTCGCTGGCCTTTCTTCGGCGCTTTCCGGGCCGGGTGCTGCTGGTGACCGGGGAATACGATGGCCTGCCGGCCCAGGCCCACGGCGGGCAGGCCGGGCGTTCGGCCGGCACGGTGACGGTCACCGTGCCCGACGGCGCGTCGCGCACCGTCTACAGCCCGATCCCGGCCGAAGTGCTGGCGGACATCCGCGCCGCGGCCGGTGCCCGCTGCAGCACCATCGTGCTCGAAGGCTGCGACCACCGGATGTCGGCGCACCTGGCGCGGCGGCCCGCGGTGGCGGACCGGCTGGCCGAACAGGTGCAGCGGACCATCGCGGCGGCTGGTGCGGGGCCGGCTGTGCACGGGCGCATCGGCGCTTCGGGCGCGTGGCGCGCCTGACCGGCCTCAGCCGCGCAGCGCCAGCACGCCCTGCCACACCGCGAAGCCCGCCAGCACCAGGGCCGAAACCTGGTTGATGCGGCGCCGCCAGGCGTCGGTGAAGCGCCGCCGCGAGGCGGCCACCCCGGCCGACAGCAGCAGCCACCACAGGGCCGAGCCGGCCAACACACCCGCAATCAGGGTCAGCGGTGAGACGCTGACGGCCAGACCACCGCTGAGCGCGCCGAACACCGCGACGAACGACAGGATGGTGGCCGGGTTGGCCAGGGTGAGCAGCACCGTGCCCGCGAACGCACCGGCCAGATCGGCGGCACCCGCCTGGGCGGCCGAGCGCGCCAGCGGGGCCCGCCAGGTGCGCCAGGCCAGCCACAGCAGCAGCGCGCCCCCGCCCAGCGCGAGCGGCAGGCGCAGGGTCTGCAGCGTGCCGATGAGCCAGTGCACACCGAAGGCACCGACCGCGCCGTAGCAGGCGTCGGCCACCGCCGCCCCGAGCCCGGTGGCCAGGCCCATGGCCATGCCGCGATCCAGCGTGCGCTGGATCGTCAGCAGACCGATGGGCCCGACCGGTGCCGCGATCGACAAGCCGATCAGCATCGCTTTGAGAAAAACAGAAGCTTCCGTCATGCCGCTATCGTAGACAGGCCATCGCCGTTCAGGAATGCACTTTTTCTGGACAAATGCGCCCAAAACCTTCGATCATCAGGTGAAACCGGAGTTTGACCTGATGTCCCTCGAAATCGACGACAAGGCCTGGCGCCTCATCACGGCGCTGCAGGCCGACGGCCGCGCCTCGCTCAAGGCCCTGGCGGCGGAGGTCGGGCTGTCCGTGCCCGCGACCCAGGAACGGCTGCGCCGCCTGCAGGACGCGGGGGTGGTGCGTGGCGTGCACGCTGACATTCACCCCGAAGCGGTGGGCTACGGGGTGGGCGCCATCATCGGCATCCACGCGCCGCAGCCCGGCAAACAACCCCTGCTGGACAAGCTGCGCGCCAGCCCCGAAGTGCTGGAATGCCACCACGTCAGCGGGCAGGATTCCTACCTGATCCGCGTCGTGGCGCGCGACCTGCGCGACCTGGAGCGCTTCATCGCGGGCATCACCGGGTACGGCGAAACGCGCACCTCGATCATTTTTTCGACCCCGATCGAGCGCCGGGGGCTGGCGCGGCCCGCGCCGACCTGATCGCTGGGCTTGGGCCATCGCGGGGATGCGACTATCCTTGCAGGCAGACCCGCCCCGAACGACGACCCGCTCCGGAGTTTTCATGGCCAGCGATCAGGACACCGTGCGCGTGCTGCGCGCGATCTTCAACGACATGCCGCGTGCGCCGCAGGGCCTCACGGGCGAGCAGACCGTGTCCTGGATCCGCGACACCCTGCGCAGCTACGCAGGCGGCGAGATGGCCTACATGATCGAGAACATCACGCGCAACGCGATGCTCGACATCGTGCTGCGGCTGCGCGAAGACGGCTACCTCAAGGACGACGCCGCTTTCGAAAACACACTCGGGCAACTGGCCACGCCGGCGGGCCGCCAGACCTTCATGGACTGGTGCATCCAGGCGCAGAAAAGTGTGGACGCCACCGCGCGCCTGCTCAACCGGGCCAAGCGCTCGGTCACCGAGCCGGCGCCGGCCTTTGCCCCCTCGCTGTCCGATGTGCGCCGCTTCGTCGCGGGCGAACCCAGCGGGCCGGGCCCGCTGTTTCACGAGTACGTCGCGCGCGAGGATGTGCAGGGCGTGGGTGTCTTCGAGCAGGCGCCCGAGCGCGTGCACGAGTTCGACTGGGGCTTCGTGGTCGAAGAGCCCGCCGCCTGGCACGTCTACCTGCCCCAGGCCTGGCGGCAAGGCACGGTGGCCTACTTCGAGCGGTTTCTGCTGGCCTGGTACCAGGAGGCGGGCACCGGGATGGACGCGCCACCGCAAGGGGGCAACCTGCCGGAAGGCCTGATGGTGGAGCCCGGCATCGGCAGCTTTTCGTGCCTCACGCTCATCGCCTCGCCGGAAGCGGTTTCGCCCGCACTGCGGCGCTGGCTGGGCGAGGTGTTCATCGCCCAGATGCTGCCGCCGATGGCCGGCCGCGCGCTGGACGACGACTACGACTTTCCGCTCGGCCTGCCGGCGGTGTTCTGAGCGGGCGCGGGCCTGCCGTGGGCGGTCAGCGCCCCCGGACCATCGGCTCGTGTTCCGGGACTGGCAGCGGTGTTCGGGCCAGGTGCTCGTGCTCGGCGATCACCGACAGCACCTGGCCATCGGGCGCCACCAGGCCCCGTTCGTGGAGCAACTGGGCGAAGCGGATCGCGCAAGCGCTGCCGCGGCTGAAGCCGGCGACGGCCACACCCAGGTCGCTCACCTGGGCGCCGGGGGTGTTCAGGTACTCCAAAGCCGCGCGACGGAAATCGGTGTAGGCCTTTTCGGCGGCAGCCTGGATCGCGTCGGTGGGGAAGAAGGCGGCTTGCAGCGGGCCGCCCTGGTCGCCACCGGTGCCGACACCGGGGTAGTAGCGCGGTTCAAGCAGGGGACTCTTCGCCTCCCGTGCTTGGCTGCGCAGTTGACTGATGTTGGTCGGATACGGATCGCCGGAGAGCTTGAGGTTGGCCTCGTCGTTGTGGGTGCCATCAAAGGCGGCGAAGAATGTGAACCGGGTGGCGCAGCCCTGCGTTCCTGCGGTTTCCATCGCTTGCCGCGCGGCCGGCAGGCGGGCGAGCTCTTGCGGCGTGAGCTCTCGGACAAAGGACGTTCCCATGGGGCACCTCAGCGGGACGGAGCGTTTGGGAAGACCTCGTAAGTCTGGTTGTACCGAGACAACCAGGTGCGGTGCGTTCGCTGCTTGGTCTCGGGCGGCTGAAGCTGTGGCGTGACCACGTAGACATACAGCTGCGGGCCGTCGATGACGAAGGTCAGCTCGTGGTCGGTCATGTCGCGGGGCAGGCGTCCGCGCAGGTCCACGCGCTGCTCGAAGACTTCACCGGTGGCTTTGAGCCGCCACCGCACAGACAGAAACGCACCCACTGGCATGGGGCCGTTGACGCCATCCGAATAACCGATGCCTGTGCCGTCTTTGGATTGGGCCCTGGTGGGTGAGTACTGGCCGCCGTAGCTGAACGCCAACAGATCCGCTGTCTCGGCCCAGCCGTCTTGCCAGCCATTGAAGCTGAAGGCGTGCGAGACCAGCTTCGGTCCGGTGGCGCAGGCGGCCAGCGCCCAGAGCAGGCCGAGCGCGGCCAGCCAACGGGCCAAGGTGTGCTTCATGAACATCCGTTTTTCCTCCCTGTCCGGCCAAGACAGGCTTGGCGAATCTGAGAGCATAAAACAATGCCTTGGTATTCATTTTTGGCAACTGCCGGCCGGCGGGTCCCGCTGGGGGCGGCTGGGGGGGCGGGCGTGCCGGGCTCAATGCCAGGCGGCTTCCAGCGCAGCCAGGGCGCTGGCGATCACCGGTTCTCCGGCCCGTTCGGCCAGGTACACGAAGGCCAGCTCGCATTCCAGCGCCACCTGGTCGGCGATCACCAGGCCATGCGCCTGGGCCTCGCGCATGGCGATGGCGTCGCGCACCAGCGAGAGGCCGACGCCGCTCTTGACCAGGTCGAGCATGGACGCTTCCTGGTCCACCAGGGCGACGCGGCGCGGCGACAGGCCGGTGAGCGAGCCCGGGCCGAACACGCGCCGCTGCAGCCGGTGGTGCGCGCTGGCCGCGGGCGTCGCCAGCCAGGGCAGGGCGGCCAGCGCTTTCCAGTCCTTGCCGCGCACCTGGGGGCCCCAGCCGGCCGGGGCCAGCACGCGGTAGGTGAAGCGCGTGAGCGGGCGCAGTTGGAACGGCGCGCCCACCGGGTCGTGCGGCAGATCGAGAAAAAAGCCGACGTCGAGCTCGCCACGGCCCACGCGGGCCAGCACGTCGCCGCTCATGCCCTGGCCCAGTTCGGTGCCGACTTGTGGCGCCAGTTCGACCAGGTGCCGCAGAAAGCCCCCCAGGCGGGTGAATTCCGGGTCGAGGATGGTGCCGATGCGCAGTGTGCCGCGCACCGTCTGGTGCAGGGTGGCGGCGGCCTGGGCGACATCGGCCAGCGCGGCCAGCGCTTTTTCCGCCGCCGGCAGCAGGGCCGCACCGTCGGCGGTGAGGGCCATGCCGCGCGGCGTTCGGTCGAACAGACGCAGCCCGGTGGTTTCGGCCAGGGCCTTGAGCTGCAGGCTCACCGCGGGCTGGCTCAGGCACAGTTGCTGGGCCGCGCGCGAGACGTGGCCTTCGCGGGCCACGGCCACGAAGGCGCGCAGCGCCTGGGGGTCGGGGGTGTGCGGAATAGCCGGGCTGGGGCGGCGGGTTGTCATTTGCGCAGCTTATATCAATGCTTGCCGAATCTCATTGGATTCCGGGCGTTGCCTGCGGCACACTGCGCAGCATGGGCCCGTTGTCATCAAACGGGCAAATGATCAGAACCCGGCAGGGCCGAGGAGACAGCGGCATGAGCGACACCACTTTCGACCACATCGTCATCGGCGCGGGCACGGCGGGTTGCCTGCTGGCCAACCGGCTCAGCGCCGACCCGGCGCGGCGGGTGCTGCTGGTCGAGGCTGGCCGCAAGGACGATTACCACTGGATCCACATCCCCGTGGGGTATCTCTATTGCATCGGCAACCCGCGCACCGACTGGCTCTACCAGACCGAGCCCGACGCGGGCCTCAATGGCCGCCGGCTGCGTTATCCGCGCGGCAAGACGCTGGGGGGCTGCTCCAGCATCAACGGCATGATCTACATGCGCGGTCAGGCGCGCGACTACGACCAGTGGGCGCAGCTGACGGGCGACGACCAGTGGCGCTGGGCGAACTGCCTGCCCGACTTCATGGCGCACGAAGACCACTGGCGGCTCGATGCACGCCACGAGGGCCTGACCGACCCCGCCTTTGCGGCCCTGCACGGCAACCGGGCGACCGGTGGTGGCGGGGAATGGCGCGTGGAAAAGCAGCGCCTGCGCTGGGACATCCTGGACGCCTTTGCCCAGGCGGCGCAGCAGGCCGGCCTGCCGGCCACCGACGACTTCAACCGCGGCGACAACGAGGGCGTGGGCTATTTCGAGGTCAACCAGCGCGCCGGCTGGCGCTGGAACGCCAGCAAGGCTTTTTTGCGGCCGGTTCGGCAGCGCCCTAACCTGACGGTCTGGACCGAGGCACAGGTCGAACGCCTGCGGCTGGAGCGTGACGCGGCGGGCGCGCTGCGCTGCACGGGGGCCGACATCGTGCGTCGCGGCCAGCGCGTGAGCGTGTCGGCCACCCGCGAAGTGGTGCTCAGTGCCGGCAGCATCGGCTCGGTGCAGATCCTGCAGCTCTCGGGCATCGGCCCGGCCGCCGTGCTGCAGGCTGCGGGCGTGCCGGTGGTGCACGAGCTGCCGGGTGTGGGCGAAAACCTGCAGGACCATCTGCAGATCCGCTCGGTCTACAAGGTGCAGGGCGCGCAGACGCTCAACACGCTGGCGAATTCGCTCTGGGGGCAGGCCCGCATCGGGCTGGAATACGCGCTGCGGCGCAGCGGGCCCATGAGCATGGCGCCCAGCCAGCTGGGCGCGTTCACCCGCAGCGACCCGGCCCAGCCGCACGCCAACATCCAGTACCACGTGCAGCCGCTCAGCCTGGACGCCTTCGGCGAGCCGCTGCACCCGTTCCCGGCTTTCACGGCCAGTGTGTGCAACCTCAACCCGAGCAGCCGCGGGCACGTGCGCATCCGCAGCACGCGCTTCGAGGACGCGCCGGCCATCGCGCCGAACTACCTCAGCACGGCCGCAGACCGCCAGGTGGCGGCCGACAGCCTGCGTGTCACGCGCCGCATCGTCGGCCAGCCGGCGCTGGCGAAATACCGGCCGGAAGAATTCAAGCCCGGACCGCAGTACCAGAGCGACGAAGAGCTGGCGCGCCTGGCCGGCGACATCGCCAGCACCATCTTCCACCCGGTGGGCACGACCCGGATGGGGCCGGCCGGCGACCCGATGGCGGTGCTCGACAGCCGCCTGCGCGTGCGCGGCGTGGCCGGGCTGCGTGTGGTGGATGCGGGCGTGATGCCCACCATCACCAGCGGCAACACCAACAGCCCCACGCTGATGGTGGCGGAAAAGGCCGCGCGCTGGATGGTGTCGGGCGGGTAAAGAAGCCGATACACAGCGCACAGCCGGCCGGGGCCTGCCTACACTGGCGGGCTGGGCCACC
>Ga0067045_1028153_pt1 | contig 41303 bp, 36 predicted proteins | sample TerdegcTABiofilm_FD_59184 | JGI IMG/M metagenome (GOLD analysis project Ga0067045, IMG submission 59184) | Combined Assembly of (Gp0054472, Gp0054536) Wastewater bioreactor microbial communities from Singapore -Terephthalate degrading... | reverse complement strand
CATCGAAGAAACCTCCTTTGTTTCCTTGGCGAGATGCATTGGAGGTTTCTTTTTTATCTCCAGAGCAAAACTCCTTCTCAGTTCTGCCTGAAAATTATTGGTAATCACCCACTCTTATTTTACAGCTACTACTTTTGCAGGTGTTCAGAATTCAGTAGTCAGCAGTCAGAATATATGTTTATCAAGATTGCTCAGGTAGATGACGTTCCTTCGCTATTCCATCATCTCCCTCCCCTTCTTTTCCCACGATCACTCCAACACCCCATTTTTTATGGTTGACTTTGTCGCCCATTACAAATTGTTTATTAGTTTTAACTTATCCGGTTACTGGTTAACAAGTGCGGCGGTATTTCTTCCAGAAAACGGGACGGTTTGTTGTAATGGGCGGAGCCGTAAATATTTCGTTTCCAGCAATGGGTCAGGTAAAGCCGTTCCATGGCCCTGGTTATACCAACATAGCAAAGTCGCCGCTCCTCTTCAAGTTCACCTGGTTCCGTCAAGGCGCGGGAATGGGGAAAAACCCCTTCTTCCATGCCGGTTATGAATACTACCGGGAATTCAAGGCCTTTTGCGCTATGCAGTGTCATCAGCGTCACCTTGTCCGTACTGTGATCATAATTGTCGGTATCGGTAACCAGGGCGATATTTTCTAAAAATCCCTGGAGAGTATTTTCATCGGCGCCCCGGTCGAATTCACCAGTGGCAGACAGCAACTCATCAAGGTTCTCCAACCTGGTGCGTGACTCTACTGTATTTTCCCTCAGCAGTTCCTGCCGGTACCCGGTCTGTTCCATCACCGCCCTTGTCAGTTCAGTCACGCTTAATTCAAATGATTGTTCAGACAGGCGCCGGATCAACACCCCCAGTTCCTTCCCCTTGTCGCGAACTTTACCCGACAATCCCGGTATTTCAGCAACCCTTTCCAGCGCATCAACCGGGCTTATATTCAACTCCCTGGCAAATGAGGTAATTTTACTGAAAGAAGCTTGCCCGATACCACGCTTGGGCGAGTTGACAATCCGGGCAAGGCCGACTACATCGTAGTGATTGAAAATTACCCTGAGATAAGCCAGAATATCCTTGATCTCCTTGCGATCGTAGAACTTTAGACCGCCAATAATAGTATAAGGCAGACCTGTCCTCATAAATACTTCTTCAATCACCCGTGATTGGGCATGAGTGCGGAAGAGCACTGCAAAATCTTTGTAATTCCTGCCTTCCCGGTCTTTCAGATAAAGAATTTGCCCGGCCACGAAGTCGGCTTCATCACGCTCGTCGGTACCGTAGCAGGCCATCAGAGGCACGCCCGCGCCGGCGGCAGTCCACAGGCGCTTCTCCTTGCGGTCCGGGTTGTTCCGGATGACCTGGTTGGCAGCTTCCAGGATAAAACTGGTGGAGCGGTAGTTCTGCTCCAGGGTGATCACATGAGCCTCAGGGTAATCCTTCTCAAAGCTCAAAATATTTTTAATGTCCGCCCCCCGCCAGCCGTAAATCCCCTGATCGGGATCGCCAACCACAAACAAGTTCCGGTGAGTTCCGGCCATCAGGTTCACCAGCACATACTGGGCGTGATTGGTATCCTGGTATTCATCAACCAGAATGTAGCGGAATCGATCCTGGTAATACGCCAAGACCTGGGGGTTATCTTTGAACAACCTCACCGTTAAAAAGATCAAGTCGTCAAAATCAACTGCGTTGTTGCGGCGGAGACTTTCCGTGTACTTATAGTACACCTCGGAAACTTTTTTACTGAAGGGGTCGTTCGCCCGGCGCTCGAAATCCACAACATCAAGCAACTGGTTCTTAGCCTGGGAGATGGACCAGGCCACCGACCGGGGCGGATACTTTTTGTCGTCCAAATTCAACTCCCTAACACAGTCTTTTATTACAGTCAACTGATCGTCCGCGTCATAAATCACAAAATTCCGGTCCCGTCCGAAAATTTCTTCCTGGCGTCGCAATATGCGCACACAAGCGGCGTGGAAAGTACAGACCCACAGGTCACGGGCCACATCGGGGACCATTGAATTGATCCGCTCCTTCATCTCCTGAGCGGCTTTATTGGTAAAAGTGATAGCCAGAATACGGTGAGGCTGGATATTTCTCTCTTTTAACAGGTACGCTACCCTGCTGGTCAACACCCTGGTTTTTCCGCTGCCCGCTCCGGCCAGGACTAAAAGCGGGCCGTCTCCGTATGTCACGGCCTCAATCTGAGGGGGATTTAAGTTCGCGATTAGGTCCATTAAATAAATCCTTTCTAAAAAATAATTAAGAACGTTATTTGTTATTATAATCCTATACGCCTTACAAGTCATCATTTGATAAACCGGCTGGTAAAAGAATAAGCTGAAGTGTTAAAATGAAAGGTAAAATTGGCTTTAACTGAGGTGAGGACGTTGTTAAAAATAGCTTTAGGCCAAATGGAAGTCATTCCCGGGAGACCGGATCTGAATACCCGGACGATGTTAACGATGCTGGAAGAAGCCCGCAGACAGCAGGCACAAATGGTGATTTTTCCGGAAATGTGCATACCCGGTTATTTAATCGGAGACACTTGGGAACAACAGGCCTTTCTCCGGGATTGCGAAAGGCACGGCCGCGTAATAATAGAAGCTTCCGCCGGCTTATGCGTGTTATTCGGCAACGTGGGAATAGATTGGGACAAAATTGGTGACGACGGCAGAGTGCGCAAGTATAACGCTTTTTTTATCGCGCAAAACGGCCAACTGCTTGGAGACGAAAATTTTCCCTACCCTTTCCGGATCAAAACATTACACCCGAACTACCGGGAATTTGATGATTCCCGCCATTTCTACAGTCTGCGCAAGCTGGCTCCGGAACTGGGGAAAAGCGTTGAGGACATGCTCCAACCGGTGCATCTGAATATAGCCGGGGAGTCTGTCAGTCTCGGTTGCATTCTTTGCGAAGACGGCTGGAGCGAAGATTATAATGTTAAAACAATAGCCGCTATCCACCGTAACGGACCGGTGCACCTGTTTGTGAACATTTCCGCTTCACCATTCACTCTGGGCAAAAACAACAAGCGCAACCGGGTCTTTTCCAAGCAGGTTAAAGATACCGGTGTTCCTTTGATTTATGTAAATAATGTCGGCATTCAAAATAACGGCAAAACCGTTTATACATTTGACGGTTTCAGCACCGTATACAACGGCAAGGGGGAAATAATCGCCTACTGCCGGCCTTTCACGCAGGCATTAAAATGTATTGACCTCGACTTAACCCTTAAGGGAGAAGACCATTCTCCGGTCACAGTGCCGGACGACCATGACATAGACACCGTTTATCAAGCTCTTAATTACGGGATAGACAAATTCTTACGTCTAATAGGGATAAAAAAAGTGGTAATCGGCGTCTCGGGCGGCATTGATTCGGCCGTCAGCGCCGCTTTATATACGAAGGTGCTGGGACCGGAGAATATATTACTCGTTAATATGCCAAGCATATACAACTCCCCGATCACTAAGGACTTGGCCGCTAAACTGGCCCGGAATTTAAGCTGCCGGTACACCGTTATGCCTATTCAAGAATCAGTCGATTATACTATTGAACAAATCATCCATACCCCGGTCGTCGATCCCATAAACGGCCGTCAATTCAACTTGACAGTCACCCCTTTCGCGGCTGAAAATATCCAGGCCCGCGACCGTTCATCCCGGGTTCTGGCCGGGCTGGCGGCGGCCTTTGACGGCGGTTTCGTCTGCAACGCCAATAAAAGTGAAATGACGGTCGGTTACTCCACGCTATACGGAGACCTGGCCGGTTTCCTGGCGGCTCTGGCTGATCTGTGGAAACATCAGGTCTACGCCCTGGCCAGTTATTTAAATGAACATGTTTACCAGAGGGAAGTTATTCCCCAAAAAACCATCGATATTGTTCCGAGCGCGGAATTATCCTTTGATCAGGCTGTGGAACAAGGCAAGGGCGACCCAATATTTTACCCTTATCATGATTACTTGTTTCATGCCTTTATGGAGAACTGGAACAGGTCCACGCCTGAAGATATCCTGGACTGGTACAGGCAAGGCGTCCTGGAAGAAAAAATCGGCTGTCAGCCCGGCCTGGCCAACCGGCTTTTCCCCAGTGCCCGCGAGTTTATTGCCGACCTGGAGCGCTGGTGGAAACTATATACCGGTATGGCTGTCGCCAAAAGAATACAAGCCCCGCCGGTCCTCGCCGTCAGCCGGAGGGCCTACGGTTTCGACCACCGGGAGGCGCAAAACGGGCCGTACTATACGGCCCGGTACCTTGAGCTGAAAGAACAGCTTTTAAACACAATTCAAAAAGACTAATTTAATAGCACATTCATAACCAGGCTGAATATATTATTATTGTACGATAATAATACATTAATCTTGGGCAACGGCGCCGTGAGTAATTGAGAGCTCCGCGCGCTTTTTTTATTTTTTATGATAGAAAAGGAGCTGAAAGCTTGATGTGCGGGATTACAGGCTGGATAGACTGGAAAAAGGATCTTACTCAACAGCGCCATACTCTGGAAGCAATGGCTGAAACATTGGCCCAACGCGGGCCGGACGCCGCCGGCGTGTGGCTGTCGGCGCGCGCCGCTTTGGGTCATCGCCGGCTGGTTGTTGTTGATCCGGCGGGCGGCGGACAACCGATGACACGCCGGCGCGGGGATTGCACATACACCATCACTTATAACGGCGAATTGTATAATACACTTGAATTGCGGCGAGAGTTAGAGACCCGGGGCTATACTTTCCTTACCCAAAACTCGGACACAGAAGCGCTTTTACTCGCGTATATGGAATGGGGCCCGTCTTGTGTGGAACGGTTTAACGGTATTTTCGCTTTTGCGATTTGGAGCGAAACCGATCAGAGCCTGTTCCTCGCCCGTGACCGGCTCGGCGTCAAACCGCTTTTTTATACACAGCGCGGCAGCGCCTTCCTGTTCGGCTCCGAACTGAAAGCACTGCTCGCCCACCCGGATGTCCATCCCGAAGTGGGCACGGAAGGACTGGCCGAAATCTTGATCATGGGGCCGTCCCGCACGCCAGGGCACGGAGTCTTCCATGGGGTGGAGGAACTGAGACCGGGACACTGCCTGACTTATGACCGCGATGGGATTCATATAAGAAAATACTGGTCGCTGGAAAGCCGGCCCCACACAGACGACTTGCAAACCACCGCTGTTCACGTGCGCGAACTCTTTCAGGATACAGTTAAGCGCCAGCTTGTCGCAGACGTGCCGGTCTGCACACTTCTGTCAGGCGGCCTCGACTCAAGCGCGATCACGGCGCTCGCCGCCAGGGCGTTCCAACAGGCCGGCCTCGAACCGCTCCATACCTACTCCGTAGACTATGTCGGCAACGACCGCCATTATCAACCAAACCGCTTTGAGCCCGGCGCTGACGAACCGTGGGTGAAACGCGTTTCGGATTCCTTCGGCACGGTTCACCATAGAATCTTAATCGACACCCCTCAGCTGGTCGAGGCATTAGTATCAGCCGTACGGGCCAACGATTTGCCCGGCATGGCCGACGTAGACTCCTCTTTATACCTATTCTGCCACGAGATAAAAAAAGGCGCTACTGTCGCTCTGTCCGGTGAATCGGCGGATGAAATATTTGGCGGCTACCCTTGGTTTCATAATGAAGAGGCTTTATCTTCCGGGACGTTTCCCTGGATAAGCATGGTGCGGGAGCGGGCGGGTCTGCTCTCACCCGAACTGGTAGAGCAAATCAAGCCTGAAGAATACGTGGCCGACCGGTACCGGGAGGCTTTGTCGGAAGTGCCCCGCCTCGCGGGTGAAACACCTGCTGAAGAACGGATACGTGAAATTTTTTACCTGTGTATAACACGGTTTATGCCTACACTGCTTGACCGCAAGGACCGTATGAGCATGTCAGCCGGCCTTGAAGTACGAGTGCCATATTGCGACCACCGCCTGGCCGAATACGCCTGGAATATTCCCTGGGTGATGAAAAATTGTGACGGGAGGGAAAAAGGTATCTTGCGCCGGGCTCTGGCAGGCGTTCTACCGGACGATGTGCTGGCACGGCGCAAGAGCCCGTATCCAAAAACACATAACCCAGCTTACTTGACGGCTGTCAGGGACTGGGTCCTGCGCATCCTCGACGACCACACCTCGCCTCTGCATCAGTTGGTTGATACCGGCAAGCTCCGCTTGATGGCCCAATCCAGCGATATGGTCTTCGACCGGCCGTGGTTCGGCCAGCTTATGCGCGGCCCCCAACTTCTCGCCTACCTGGCCCAGGTCGATACCTGGCTGCGTGAATACCGTGTTGTCATCCGGTAAGCGTCATATTGCTGACGAAGCCCTCGAATTTCATTTTCCAGCGGAAACGAGGGCTTCTGAGGTTCACCTTCTCTGTGAGTTTATTTTTCTGCCACCACTTTGCTGTTCAGAACGCTCCATACCTCCGGGTCCTCCATACCGAGCCGCCAGATGGCGATACCCCCGAGGGCGTACCTGTTGACGATGTCAAGCTTGTAGGTCAGGCTGGAAGCGTTTTCAAACCATACCTGGTGCTCCTTCCCGTAATTCCAGTAATAGAAGTAAGGTACTTTCGCGTAGTCGTCCCATCTTATGCCCGCCCCCCTGGAAACCGCTATATCCATAGCCTGACTGTAGGAAAGATAAGTTGGGTTGACCCGGCCTGTTTCCCAGTCAAAGCCATAGCCGGGCACACCCAGGAGTATTTTTTCGGGAGGGATGTTTTGAACAGCGAATTTTACTACATTTTCAACCCAACCATATGAAGCTATCGGACCCGGCCCACTGGAATAGCCGTGTTCGTCGTAGGACATGATAGCCACATGATGTGAATACCGGCCAATCGCACTATAGTCGAAGGGACCAGACCAGGTATTGGAACGGTCGTCCCACGTTTTGGCCGGCACGCAGACCGTAACCTTGTAACCCTGCGGGTCCAGCCTCTGGTACAGCTCTTTCACCAGCAGGGAGAACTTGTCCCTGTCCCACAGGTAAACATTCTCGATATCCAGGTTGACCCCGTCAAAACCGTATTTTTTGATCAAACCTTCCAACTGGTTGATGAACGTTCTCCTGGTATCAGAAGTCGCCAGCATCTCCGAGGCCAATTTTCTGGCGTCGATCTCACCGTCATACAGAAGGTTGTGAACCAGGGCCAAAACCTGAACATCGTTCCGTCGAGCCTGCTCGATAACGGCGATTTTATTTTCAGCGGCCAGTTCACCACCGGTTAGATGCTCCCATATATCTATGCCGTTCTCAGGGGAAAGCCTGTACCAAAAAGGTGCAATAGCGCTGATCAGGTTGCCGCTGGCCGACAACCGGTTGTAAGAACTGGGCTGATACTGCTCCTTGTCCACATAGAAACCAAGAATATAGAGGCTGTTATCAGAACCCGAAGGAGGGTAAGTCCGGCCGGTAGATGGAATGCGAAGTTTTTGGCCGGGATAGATGACGCTGGATAAGAGACTATTCACGCGGATCAATTCCTGGTACGTTATGCCATACTTTTGCGCAACCTTGAAAAGCGTGTCCCCCAACATAACCGTGTAAACCGCGCCCTGTGGTATAAGGAGCCGTTGACCGGGGTAAATTATGTCGGACTGGAGGCTATTTGCATTCTTTAATTCGTCTACCGATGTCCCGTATCTTTTGCTGATGGAAAACAAGGTATCCCCTTTTTGAATTATGTATGTCTGGGCCAGAATTGGGGACGCGCATATTAAAACAGCGGCTATAACAGTGATTATAAAAGCGATACTTTTGGTTCCTTTCAAGAAAAACCCCTCCTATACCCTGGATAAATAAATTATACAGGAGGAAGGGGCTGTATTCACTGTGTAATAAGTGGTAATTGCTATTCTGCTATAGGGTTATTTGTTTCGTAAAATTTCTACCTCGTCGCCTGCTTTTACTTTTCCTCCTTTAACTACCCGTCCGAATCTTCCCTCCCTGCTGACGATATATGGCCTTCCAGTCTCTTTATATTCTTCTTTTCCGATATGTAAAATTTTTACTTCAGCTTCACCCAGCTTTAGTATTGTTCCTACAACCATCTGATCGAGAGGAATACCTTGCACTGTAAAATTTTCAGTATAACCGCCACTTAAAACCTCTTCAATTTTATGTTTCGGAACTTTATCCAAAGCTTCTACAGGAAATACACTTACTTGCCGGTCCCAGTCACCTCCATGAGCATCTCCTTCCAACCCCCAACCTTCAATTACATTGACTTCATTGACGCTTGTCTTTTCAATCCCTTTTTCAGCACCGACATTAACAGAAAGAATTTTACCCATGGTATAACACCCCTATATATTAACATTTTTAAACAATCATATTTGATATTAAGAGCAAATGTCAATTGTCGACTTAATTATGAAGAATGCATAAAAGTATAATATATTTTAGATAATACTTTTATGAATAGCAAAAATAATTATTTATAGTCGATATAACAAGGTTCCAATATACAGGACGAACGCGGGAAAAAGACAACCGGGAAATCCCGGCTTGTTTATTTTTAGCTCAGGAGAAGATATAAATGTTGAAAAAAAAATCAAGAGTGTTGGTGATAACATTAACAGTAATATTCTGTCTTTCTGTTTTCTATTATGCATCCGTGGTAAATAAGAATTCAATTACCGCCCTGTCAGTTGCCGGGTTGTTTCAAAAACAACCAAAAGAAGCGCCCGAATACCTACCGGGTATGTTTACCACCATCATTGACGAGCAGGAAAACGTACTGTCAATGATGTCCAGGGCTGTATACGCAGGCGACGAACTTTATACTTCCGAAGGCAAAATTTACCGGCTGGACGAGGTGCGGGGCGACCGGGCTATAGCAAGATTTTTAGGGTTGGACCCGCAAATAATAGCCCTTAATGAGTTTTACGCATCCCAAACAGCACCGGTAGTTAAGGAAAAAACCGAATACAAACCGGCGCCACCGGCTTACTTTGCTATTTATCACACTCACAGCGACGAGTCATACTTACCCTCCGAAGGCACCGAGTCTATAAATTTCAAAGGTGGTATCTACAAAGTAGGCATGGTTATGGCCGAACGTTTAAGAAAAGCCGGGATGGGGGTAAATTACGACCAGACGCCGCATGACCCGCACGATAATAACGCTTATGTTCGTTCGCGGAGGACGGCTGTTAAATTGTTAAATACCAACCACCCCGTGGCGATGTTTGATGTGCATCGCGACGGTGTGCCGGATCCAAATTTTTATAGAGATAACGTCAGTGGTATGGATGTGGCCAGGATTCGCATTGTTGTCGGCCGGGAAAACCCGCGCATGTCTGCAAATCTTGATTTTGCCAAACAGATGCTGACAGCTGTAAATAATGTCCATCCCAAAGTGGTAAAAGAGATTTTTGTGGGAAAAGGTGACTATAACCAGGATTTATTGCCCACCGCCCTGCTTATCGAGGCAGGTACTTACACCAACACCAGGGAGCAAGCCGAGCGGGGCGTTGACCTGTTTGCTGAGGCGCTGCCCAGAGTCCTTGGAATAAGTCCTGCTTCTCCGGCTCCGAAAGGATCGGCAGCCCCTGAAAAATCTACAGGGGCAACCAGAGGCTCCTGGAGGGCGCTGGGTTGGCTCCTAGGATTGGCTGTTTTTGCCGGCCTGGTCTTTCTGTTGATTAGCGACGGAAAAATAACCAATGCTAGAAAAAGGTTATTAGATTTTAGCAAAGAGGTTATGCCTCTTGTCCCGCGCCGGGCGGCACGCAAACCGGAAGATCAACAACGGAAACAAAAAGAATAACGATTAAAGTGATAAAAAGTGGTATAATTAGATGTATATCTTTTTTCGAACAAATTGGTGGAACGCGCTTGGAGAATATTCCAGAATCAGACTTCAGTTGACTATCCAAGGTTTGATAATGATAATGATATTTAAAACTGTGAAAAATGATTTAATTTGGAGATGTTGATAGATGGTTCATGTTTATTCAATGAATGGACTTAATATCGCTGTGGACGGCAACAGTGGAAGCATCCATTTTTTAGACGATGTGACATATGATTTGCTGGTGCAGTTCAAAAATCCGTTCACCTTTGAACAGGCACTCGAGAAGCTGCGGGGGAGATATTCCACAGAAAGCATTAGGGAAGTATGGGAGGAGATTAACTCACTTGTAAAAAAAGGCCTCCTTTTCTCCCCTGAAATAGATCATACCTCGATTTTAAACAATATGAACATTGATAATGGTCTCAAGGCCTTGTGCCTTCATGTAGCCCATGACTGCAACCTCATGTGTGAATACTGCTTCGCATCAAAAGGGAGTTACAAGGTGGCAAAAAAATTGATGCCGGCGGAAGTCGCTTTTAAAGCGGTGGATTTCCTCGTTAACAACTCTGGAAAGAAAAAAAATATTGAGATAGATTTTTTCGGCGGCGAGCCGACGCTCAATTTTTCTGTTGTAAAAAAGACTGTGGAATATGGGAGAAAAATCGAAACACCCACAGGTAAGAAGATCAACTTTACCATTACCACTAACGGCACGATTCTTGACGACGATAAAATAAAATACATCAATGAAAATATGGATAATGTAGTTATTAGCCTTGACGGGCGGAAAGAAGTTCATGACGCGATTAGGTATGACGCCGCAGGCCGGAGCACATATGACAGAATACTCGGTGACGCTTTGAAGCTGGTTCGTGCAAGAGGAAACAAAAGCTACTTCATCCGTGGCACATTTACCTCCAGAAACGTGGATTTCTCAAAGGACGTGCTGCATCTCGCCGGCCTTGGATTTGATGAGATATCAATGGAACCTGTTGTCGGTAAAGGCGAGGATTTTCACATCCGCAGAGAGCACATTCCGGAAATACTTGCCGAATATGAACGTCTTGCCTATGCGTATATAAATAGAATTAAAGCAGGGAAGCCGTTTAAGTTTTATCACTTCAACGTAAATATTTATAAAGGTCCCTGCTTGTATAAAAGAATCGCAGCTTGCGGCGCGGGAACCGAATACCTCGCCGTTACACCGGAGGGAGACCTTTATCCCTGCCACCAGTTTGTGGGACAGCGTGAATTTATAATGGGAAATCTCGACACGGGTATAAAAAACAATACATTAAGTGAAAGATTTAGAAAAGCTAACATATTTACCAAAGAAGAATGCCGCGACTGCTGGGCAAAACTTTACTGCTCAGGTGGTTGCCATGCAAATTCTTACTATGCAAGCGGAGACGTTATGAAACCGGAGGAAATGGTCTGCACAATGCAAAAGAAGCGTATAGAGTGTGCCATTATGATTGAAGCATGGAGAGTATTGGAAAGTGAAAAAAAAGAAGTTTCATAAGTTAAATTCATAATCAGAAACCTTGACAAGGGGGTGAGTAACATGCCGGAAAAGAATTTTAGTTTGATGCAGATGACCAAGCACACCGGGTGAGCGGCAAAGATGGGGCCGGAGGTCCTTTCACAAATTTTGAGTGAAATACCAAGAAAGATTGACAAAAATCTGCTTGTTGGACAGGATACTTCAGACGACGCGGCGGTATACAGGCTGACGGACGACCTCGCTTTAATCGTAACTTTAGACTTTTTCACCCCGGTTGCAAACGACCCCTACCTTTTTGGGCAGATTGCCGCGGCTAACGCCTTGAGCGATGTCTACGCCATGGGCGGGAGGCCGCTATTGGCCCTCAATATAGCCTGTTTTTCCAATTGCCTGCCCTTGCATGTCATCTCTGAGATCATACGTGGCGGCGCGGAAAAAGTGCTTGAGGCCGGAGCGCTGATCGGCGGCGGCCACACCGTGCAGGACGACGAACCAAAATACGGCTTGGCCGTGGTCGGGCTGGTCCACCCGGCTGAGGTCTTATCCAACGCAACCGCGAGACCCGGTGATGTGTTAATATTGACCAAGCCCCTCGGTACGGGCATTATCGGCGCCGCGATAAAAGGCGGGCTGGCCGGGGAAAATGTACAACAGGCTGCGGTGCGGCAGATGGCTGCCTTAAACAAAGACGCCGCCGACTGCGTAAAGGAAGTAGGGGCAAACTCCTGCACCGATATTACCGGTTTCGGCTTCCTCGGTCATGCGGCCGAGATGGCCAGAGCGAGCAAGGTCAGCCTGTTGATAGACTCAACAGCAGTGCCGCTTCTGCCCGAAGTGTTGGACTTTGCAGGCATGGGGCTGGTACCTGCCGGTGCTTATCATAACCGCCGGTTTTTAAATGAGGAAGTGCTATTTGAGGACGGAGTGGACCAGAAGATGCAGGATGTTTTATACGACCCGCAAACGTCTGGAGGTCTATTGGTCGCGGTCGACCCGGCCAAAGCAGAGACAATGCTCAAAAAAATGCATGACAAAGGTTTACATGAAGCTGCTATTGTGGGTAAAGTGATTCCAGCAGGTAAAAATTTAATAACGGTCCTAAGTGGTCCGTCTTGATAACTCGTCCAAGTTCGACCGTTTATGATGACAGCCGGGCAATATTGCCCGGCTGTTTTGCACCGTCCGAAGTGAACTCGTTTAGCTTACGCGAAACTTCGGGGCTTCGGTGGGGGATTCTACTCCCACCGAAGTCTGAAGACGTAACCCCATTCGTTGGGAACGTTCCTCTGACCCCAGAGACACCAGTTGGGGACATTCCTCCGACCCCAAAGACAGACCCCAAAGGGAGGTGTGTCCCCTTTCCTTAAAAGTCATGGTTAAATGTGATGATCATGTCCGCCGCAATTGTGATTGCATCCTATCGGGCTGGTAATGAGTTGGCCGCTCAAAAAATCAGTTGCGACTTTTTCAGCGTCGCCCGAAGCACCAGTAATCACCTTCAGACCTACTGACTGAAGCGCGCTTGCCATAGGCGGTCCCATACCGCCGGCAATAACCACCTCTACTCCTTCAGAGGTGAATAAGTCCGCCAGCCCGCCATGGTTGTGCTGGCGGCCGGCACTTGAAATTATTTGCTTTCCATTAATTTTGCCGTCTTCAATGTCGAAAACAACAAATTCATGACTGGTCCCGAAGTGTTCGTTAACCCTGCCTTCATTATAAGGCATCGCTATTTTCACTACTCTCTTAACCCCCTTAACGTTGCTATTTATCATCGTCTACCCGGCGCCAATCGTTCGCGTTACATACTGGACACCTGGTGCGACGGCAGCAAATGATATCTTCCCAATGGTGACCGCAAACCTTACAAGCCAATTCATATTTGGCAAGTCTGAAATTTCCGCCGGTTACCCTCAAAGCAGAGCCTTCTACCAACGCCCCAGCTATTTTTTTCCTGGCAGCGGTAATTATCCTGTGAAATGTCGGCCGGGAAACAGACATCTTCTCGCCACATTCTTCATATTCCAATCCTTCCAAATCTCTAAGGCGTACTGCTTCCAGTTCTTCAACCGTTAAATGTACTTCAGGAAGTTCAGCCATTGGAATTCCGGACGGTTTGAAATAGGTGAACTGTGGAAACTGCTCAACTCTCCTGCATTTTGGCGGTCGCGGCATGATCACACCTCGGCATTTAATCTATTTTTTCCATTCCGTCCCGTAAATATTGCTGTGCCAGATCAACATAGAGCTGTTTACCCCACGTCCAGAATTCAACGTCTCTCGATTCAACGTCTCTAACAATACGTGCCGGGTTACCGGCCACAACGACTTTTTCGGGTATACTCTGATGACTCTTGACCACACTTCCCTCGGCAACAATAGCCCAGTGACCGACTTTGGCGTGAAGACTTAAAACAGCTCCCATACCAATTACAGCGTTGTCTTCAATATCTTCCGCGTGAATTATCGCACCGTGCCCCACGGTGACACTTCTCCCAATCCTGCAGGTACCGCCCGGCGGCGCATGAATAACTGTGCCCTCCTCTATCGCGGTACCCGAACCAATCACGATAGTTCCGTAATCACCTCTGAGAACGGTCCCGTGCCCTATATAACAATTTTCACCAATCTGAACATCACCGATGACCATAGCCAGTTCGCTCACGTAACTTCCCGCACCTGCTGTCGGTCTTCTGCCGGCAAACCGATATAATGACATGGATTATCTCCAATATAATTATGAAATAATGTTTATTATAATATGATTAAAAAAAGATAGTCAAGCCAACAAATTTAATTTTTTTGAAATATTCGTGTTAAAGCCCGTTGCCTCAGGCCGTCGGCCGCACAACGGGCTTTATCTTTGGGTCAAGTCCGCTTCCCGTAAACCTGTTCCGGATCGAACAATTTTTCCCCAACTATGGCAACTGTTCCGTCCGGTTCCAGCCGGTAGTGAAAACAGGTGCGGTATCCTTCGTGACAGGCTGCTCCCTGTTGTTCCACCTTGAACAGGAGAGTGTCGCTGTCACAGTCGTAGAATACCTCTTTTACCCGTTGAATGTTGCCTGAAGTCTCTCCTTTGTGCCAGAAGACCTTCCTGCTGCGGCTCCAGAACCAGGTTTCACCGGTGGCCAGAGTCTTTTCCAAAGATGCCTGGTTCATATAGGCCATCATCAGCACCACTCCGGTATCAGCGTCTTGGATTATTGCCGGGATAAGACCTGCTTCGTTGTACTTTAAGCTGCTTAAATCCATAACCCACCCCCATTCCGCGCAAAAACTACCCGAAAAGAATTTTTTCCGCAACCAACCGGCTACAATATTTGCATCCTATATTCTCACCGCGATACCCTTGGATCGCAAGTATTCCTTCGTCTCCCTGATCGAATACTCACCATAGTGAAAGATAGAAGCGGCCAGGGCCGCGTCGGCTTCTCCTTCAGTCAGACCTTCGGCTATATGCTGCAAAGTGCCGACCCCACCGGAAGCGATTACAGGTATATTAACCGCCCTCGCTATGGTCCGGGTCAGGGGGAGATCAAACCCGTCTTTGGTACCGTCCCGGTTCATACTGGTAAGCAATATTTCCCCCGCGCCGAGTGATTCGACTTTTTGAGCCCACTCCAGTGCATCGATCCCGGTGGGAGTGCGGCCTCCATGGATGTAAACCTCCCAACTGGCCGGGCCGGACTGCCGGGCGTCAATAGCAACCACGATACACTGGCTCCCGAACCTGCCCGCAGCCTCGGACACCAGATTCGGGTTCTTCACCGCCGCGGTATTGACGGATACTTTGTCGGCGCCGGCCGTGAGGATGGCGCGGATGTCCTCCAAAGTGCTGATCCCACCGCCCACGGTGTACGGGATAAACACTTCACCGGCGGTGCGGTAAACCATGTCCAGAGTAGTCTTACGCTCCTCGAATGAGGCGGTGATATCCAAAAATACCAGTTCGTCCGCCCCTTCCCGGTCATAAAAAGCGGCCAGCTCAACCGGATCGCCGGCGTCACGCAAATTAACGAAATTCGTTCCTTTAACAACCCTGCCGTTAGCAACGTCCAAACAGGGAATAATCCTTTTCTGAAGCATTATTACGCCTCCGCTTCTTACCCGGCGGCAATGGCCAGCGCTTCTTTTAAAGTAACGGTCCCGGCATAGAGCGACTTACCCATGATCACTGAATCGACGCCCAGACGCTCTAATTTCTTAACTGCTCTCAGGTCGTCCGTGGTGGAAACACCACCTGAGGCAACTACCTTCAAACCGGTGGCGCGGGCAAGTTCCCCGGTTGCTTCCAGATTTGGTCCCCGCAGGGTACCGTCACGCCTGATGTCGGTGAAAACAACTCTTTGAACGCCCCGTTCCTGCATTTCTCTGGCCAGTTCCAGGGTACTCTTGTCCACGGTCATACCCCAGCCTTCAATGGCAACCCGCCCGTTGCGCCCGTCTATCCCCACCAGTATGGCCTCCCCGTACCTGGCGCAGGCTTCAGAAACCATTTGCGGCTTCAAGATAGCCGCCGTCCCAAGAATCACTCTGGTCGCGCCCAGTTCCAGCAAACGTTCCACAGTGTCCAGACTTCTAATACCCCCGCCTATCTGCACCGGCATACTGACAGCAGCCAATATTTCACTGATTACGTCCAGGTTTTTGGGAGCGCCTGCAAAAGCGCCGTCCAAGTCTACAACGTGCAGCCAGCGTGCGCCCTGCTCCTGCCAGTGAACGGCCATTGCCACCGGGTCATCTGAATAAACTGTTTCCTGTTCCAACTTTCCTTCCACCAGCCTTACGCATCTGCCGGCACGCAAGTCAATTGCGGGAATAATTAACATCCTCCAACCACTCTCCCAAAATTCTCTAATATTTTTAAGCCCAGGGTACTGCTTTTTTCCGGGTGAAACTGAATTCCGTAAACTTTCCCCTCTCCTACAATGCAAGCAAAGCGCACCCCGTACTCAGTCAGCGCCAGGGCCAGTTCCTCCTTAGCCGGGTCGACATAATAAGAATGGACAAAGTAAAATGATGAACGGTCGGGAATTCCGTCAAGCAGCGGATCCGGACGTTTTATTTCCAACTGGTTCCAGCCCATATGCGGTATTTTTAACCCTTCCGGCAGGCGGCGCACCCGCCCGGGGAAAATACCAAGCCCTTCGTTGATTCCCCACTCTTCACTTGTTTCAAAAAGAAGCTGCTGGCCCAGACAAATACCCAGGAAAGGCTTCCCCGCTTCAACAGCCCGGTGAATGGCGGCATCCATTCCGGCTGCCCGCAGGTTGGCCATGGCATCGGCAAAAGCGCCGACTCCGGGAAGAACTACCCCGTCGGCTTCATCTACTTGTCCCGGACTTCCCGCCACGAAAGCCTTTATCCCAACTTTTTCAAAGCCCTTACAAACACTTCTGAGGTTCCCCATGCCGTAATCGATGATAGCAATCATTTTTTCCTCCAAAAATCTATAGTATGCCTTTAGTGGTGGGAACTTCATCCCCGCCGCTCAAAGCAACGGCTTCCCGTAGAGAGCGACCCAAAGCCTTGAAGACGGATTCAATAATATGGTGGGTGTTTTTTCCGGCCAATAAGCGGACATGCAGGTTAAACTCGCCATTTACAGCCATCGCTCTAAAAAATTCCTCAACCAACTCAGTCTCGAAATCTCCGACCCGCCGCGCCGGCAGTGACACATCAAAAGCTAAAAAACCGCGCCCGCTTAAATCTACCGCAACTAAAGCCAGTGCTTCATCCATGGGGATAATTGCGTGGCCATAACGTTTAATACCATGTTTCCCGCCCAGAGCTTCCTTTATTGCGCGTCCCAGGCAGATACCGGCGTCTTCAACGGTATGGTGACTGTCTACTTCTAAGTCACCCCGTGCCGTAAGTTCCAGGTCGAAGGAAGAATGCCTGGCAAAGAGTTGAAGCATGTGCTCGAAAAACGGCAACCCGGTCTGAGCCTGAAAAACTCCTGCGCCATCCAGGTTTATGGAAACATTAATCTCAGTTTCATTGGTTTTGCGGCTGACTGTCCCTTTGCGCGACTTATTCATTAAAATCACCTTTCAAACCTAATATGCAATCTTTCATGTGGCACTCTTAACAATATCGCTTAGAGCTTCAAGAAATGTCTCGTTTTCCCGTTCAGTCCCCACTGTTACCCGCAGGCAGCGCGTCAACGCGGGATCCTCCAGATAACGAATTAAAATACCATGTTCCAAAAGACTTTCGTAAACCTTTTTTGACGGCAGAGTTGTGCGAAATAAAATAAAGTTTGTCTCGGTGGGAAAGACCTCAATACCGGGCAGCCTGGCCATTTCAGAAAAAAGTCGTTCCCTTTCCGCCACAATCTTTTTTACTCTATCCTGGAAGAGTGGTAGATTATCAAGCACAGCCATCGCCGCTATCTGGGAAAATGTATTAACATTATACGGCGGTTTCACTTTGAGCAACTCAGTCACAACCGGACCGCCCGCCAAGAGGTATCCGACCCGCATCCCGGCCATACTGAGAGCCTTGGAAAAAGTCCGCAGGACAACCAGATTGGGATACCGGCTCAGTAAAGGAATGCTGGATTCACCGCCGAATTCTCCATAAGCCTCGTCTACCACCACCACAGCATTGGTATTTGCCAAAATCTCCTCAATTTTATCCAGCGGTGTGGCGTTGCCGGTCGGACTGTTCGGGTTGCAAATAACAACAATTTTTACATCAGGGCCGGCCGACATTCTAATCAAAGACTTAACATCGACGCTGAAATCCTCAAGGCGGGGAACCTTTATTTCCCTGGATAAAGCGACACGACCATGTAATCCGTACATGGAAAAGGTCGGAGTGGCTACGGCAAACGCCGCTCCGGTACCAAACGCAAGCATGATCGTCAGGATTAGTTCGTCGGAACCGTTGCCGACTATGATGTTCTCCGGATCAACGCCGGAATAGGCGGCCAGTTTTCCCCGCAACTTGTCGGCATTTGTGCTTGGATAGCGATTAAAGTCCTGTTTATTAATGCTCCGGAAGATTTGATTTATTACTTCAGCCGGAAAATCATAAGGATTTTCATTATCAGCCAGCTTGATTACCCCGGGATAGGCAGGAGCGTCATATGGTACTAAGGTTTTTAAATCTTCCCGTAGCAGGGAAGTTATTTCAAAAGCTGATTCCATCTCAACAGCCCTCTTTTTCTTTTTCTACTTCATGGTTACGCAGCCTGACCCGCACGGCATTGGCATGGGCGGTTAAACCTTCAACTTCTGCCAGCTTAACTATGGCGTCCCCCACTTCATCCAGGACGGCCGGTGTATATGTAATCAGACTGGTTTTCTTAATAAAAGCGTCAACCCCCAGGGCTGAGTAGAACCGTGCCGTTCCTCCCGTCGGAAGAATATGGTTCGGTCCCGCCAGGTAGTCGCCAACGGGCTCGGGGGAATGGCTCCCCAGGAAAACCGCCCCGGCGTTTTCCACCTTGTATAGCCAGCGAAAAGGCTCAGAAACCATCAACTCCAGGTGTTCCGGAGCAAATTGGTTGGCCAGGTCAAAAGCCTGCTCAAGATTTTCTGTTACAACAATAGCACTGTAATTCTCCAAGGAATGTTCGATTATCTCCCGGCGTGAAAGCAAAGCGGCCTGTCTAAACAATTCTGACTGTACTTTTAGCGCCAGTTCACTGCAAGGAGTAAGCAACACCACTGAAGCCATTTCATCGTGTTCAGCCTGTGACAGCAAGTCAGCCGCCACAAATGAAGGGTTGACTGTGTGATCGGCGATAACCAGCAACTCGCTTGGCCCGGCCAACATATCAATGTCCACCTGTCCATAAACTTGTTGTTTAGCTAAAGTAACGTAAATATTTCCCGGACCGGTGATTTTATCAACTTTTGGAACAACGGCCGTCCCGTAGGCCAGGGCGGCAATTGCCTGCGCTCCCCCTGTTTTATAAATCTCATTAACTCCCGCCTCGGCTGCCGCGACTAATGTGTAAGGGTTTATGCTCCCGTTTCCGGCGGGGGGGGTAACCATGGCGATTTCCTGAACACCGGCGACCTTTGCCGGTACGGCATTCATCAGCACAGAGGAAGGATAAGACGCTTTGCCGCCGGGAACATAAATACCTACCCGGCGCAAGGGCCTGACCAGTTGCCCCAGAATGACTCCCCGGTCGCCCGTTTCGAACCAGGAGTGCTGTAACTGCTTGCGGTGGAAAGCAGTAATATTATCCAGAGCAAGACGAAGCGCCGCGAGAAAATTATCGTCAACAGACCGGTAAGCCGCCTCAACTTCATCATCAGTCACCTTAAGTTCCCCTGGTGTAAGCCTGCCGCCCCCGAAGCCGGCGTTGAATTCGCACACAGCCTCGTCACCCCTCGCTTGAACCGATGCCAGGATACGGGCGACCTGAACGGCAATTTCCTCTTGATTACTCGTTTTCCTTATAAATATTTTATTTAAAAAAGAATCTCCAGGTCTTACTATCCTTATGATGTCACTTTTCACATCTATACCCCTTTAATACGTTAAAGCAATGCTATGATAAATGTCAATAAAAATTTTAATCCAGCCGGTCTAAAACCAGTTTATAACCGTCGGCACCGTAATTGAGAGCCCTTTTCACCCGGCTGATTGTGGCTGTACTGGCTCCGGTATACTGGGTAATTTCCAAGTATGTCCGGTTTTCCACGAGCATTTTGGCTACCTCCAGCCGCTGGGCCAAAGACTTGAGTTCCGCAACCGTACAAAGGTCCTCAAAAAACTGATAACATTCGTCAATGTTTTGTAAAACCAAAATAGCTTCGAAAAGCTTGTCCAGGATTTCCTCCTTTAATTTTCCAGAGTACAAGTTTACCCCTCCGGCTACATATAATATCGCTCTTTATCATTTTAATATGTTAAAGCGTCCTAGAGCAAGCTCCCCCCACTTTATGGCCGCCAGTATTCCCCGAACAGTTCTTGCCATTTGGCCATGGACTTGCCTTTCTTTCCTGAACGATAATATGTAATACCTTGAATTGCCGTATTATAGGCGCTGGTTAAATTAGTTGAAAAAATATTAAAAACAGGTGAACTCGCAAATATATACTCATCTATATATGTATTTGAATTGCTTGGATCCTGGATATATGGTTTCTTTATTTTGCTGTAGTAATTATACGCATATCTAAACCATTGATAAATTGATTCAAAAGACAACTCGAGCTTGATTTGCGAGGCAATGAAATCGGTGAGCAGTTCAAGGTGGAAAGGTGTTAGTATTGTACAATTTATCCGTTTCCACATTATTAACAAACGAATAAAAGGTAAAAACGCAGGACTATTACGCTTGACTGCCTGCTCCATCCACTGCCCGGGAATTGCCGGGTTGGCAGCCACCCAAAAGCCTCCCTTGGGAATCATGAATTGTGCCTGCCCATTATTTATTACAGCCATTACCGGTGTAATAATAAAATTAATTCCCTCTAGTGAAATACTTACACATTTTTTTTCATTTACAGCTACAGAATCCGAATATCCTTGAGATAGAAAATATCCCAGACGTTGCACAGTTTCTTCCACTTCACCGTACTGGTCGGCGGGAGGTGTCATTACCGTAATCAGGTCAACCGGCTCCATGGGTTTAATCATAGTGCCCCGGGCAAACGTGCCGCTAAAAGATACTCTGGCAATATTCAAATCATAAGCTTTTTCCAATGTGTGGCAGATATTTTGATAACCTAAAGCCACGTTATCAAATTCTTCTTTCGACAACGTCCATTGTTCCAGCATCTTGCCCAGTATCTCATCCTTGACCTCGCACGGCACCGGAGGTTGTACTGCCAACGGGGGCAATTCAATTCTAGCGCGGGAAGCGACTTTCCGCGTTTTTTTACTTACAATACCAGTAATGGCATTGGAGGCGTTAAACTGTACTTCAGGAACAGTGGTTTCTTCATTAACAAAACCGGTATCCGCCAAAGACACCTCATAAACAGGAACGCTCCCGATGCCCTTTAACTCACGCACGCCGAGAAAGCGGGATATTAATTGATCAAAGTCTATAAGGAAGGGTTTGATCATATCCATTGTTGCTTCATCAGTTAATATCTGATTAGGCAATGCCTGGCTTGTTAAACGGGAACTCAGGTCGACTGAATTCCCCAGATAGTCTAATCCATTAATGTCGACCGTCTTTACAATGCCATGTACTAAACCAACCTTTGTGCGAAAGGGATGCTGATTCATATGTATAATTTGAACGAACTCAATGGCTGCGAGGATACCCTCCAGGGGAACCTTGAATACAACCATGATGGAATCCCCGATATGTTTGATTATTCTTCCATTAAATCGCTGACAGATATCGGCCGCGATCTGATTATGTTTTAATGCCAGGTCCACTCCTTGTAATTGTCCCATCTTATTTTTAAGACGCGTAGAATCAACAAGGTCAAAAAAAGCAATACAAACTGATTCCAATACACCTAACTTCTGATATTGATCATACAAGGAAGTAGTCACTAAGCTTTCCCCCCTTCTGATGCCATGCAGCCGTTGCTATGCTCCCGCTCGCTATAGATTTATTTTCCGGGCGGTTTTTCGGGTTTTTTAAAGTCCAGTAACTGCCCCATATTGGGAGGCGGCTCAAAACTTTCCGGTGAAATATGTTCAATTTCCGGAAAGTATGATTTAATTTGCTCCATAACTGATCTAATTATCTTTTGCGTTTCTCTGTCAGCATTTTCAGTAGCAAGATTTAAGGCTAATCCTAATAGAAGCATCTCGTCATGAGAAAGATGAAGCTCATAGTCATTCAATGGAAGCTCATTTATCTTTGAAATTGCCATCAGGCACACACCAGAGATTATTGCAAAAGACTCATTCTCTATTTTATTTTTTATTATTTCGTCATGAATATTTTTTAGTGTTCCAATAACGGCGTTTAAAAGCATGGGCAGGTCCGCAGGCAATATTCTCAGGTTATATAAAGCGGAAAACACATAACTATCATCTCCGGTCCGCAGGATCAATTCACCTCTACTTCCGACAAAACCCACCATGCGACCGCCTTCTATTTCTATTTCTACCAGTGAACCATTAATAAATAAGCCGGTAACAAAATTATTCCTTAATAAAGCTGAAAACTCCGAGTCACCGGAATCATCATCAATGTACTCTTGTTTAAAAAACTTGCCGGCTTCCCCAGGCCCGTAGTCAATCTCAATATCTTCAAAATATATTATCTGCGCTTCTATTAATTGCTCATCGTAATAATGTTCAATTAAGATATACTCATCTATAAAATCTTCAAGCATTTCAATAATATCATCTGTTTCAAAAACAATTCGGCTATTGACCAAACTATAATCCACTTTTTTCTCCCTTCATTCCCTCATTCTGACTACCGACTTCTGACTCCTGAGTAGTAACAAATAAAGTATATTCGATGGCCTGCGACAAATTCCTTTCCCAAGTTTATCTAATAAGATGAAAATTCCATTACATGGCCGGCATGATGACCTTCCATTCCTCCAAAGTCAAAACCCGGTAACTTGCCGCGTGGAGTAAAATAAGTGTGTAACAGTTTTTTAGACATATCACTTAACGGGTGTCCCAGGAATTCTTCATAAATTTTTTTTACTGCCGGATTTTCATGGGCACGTCTCAATTCTTTTGAATAATCAATGCGGTCAAGAGCGTCGGCCCGGTTGTGGCGGTAATCCAGCGATATTTCTTTATGTTCCCTGGTGCCGAAGATCGGTTGACCGCCTCCTCCCACACAGCCGCCGGGGCAAGCCATGATTTCCGCATAGTCAAATTGCTCGCCCGCTTTCAGTCTTTCCATCAATATTCTGGCGTTCCCGGTACCATGCGCGATAGCCACTTTGATTGGCCTTCCCTTCAATTCCACCCAGGCTTCTTTTAACCCGCTGAAACCGCGCAATTCCTCATAATCCAGAACATCCAGCTCCCGTCCGGAGGTAAGATAATACGCGGTTCGCACCGCCGCCTCGATCACCCCTCCGGTAGAACCGAAGATAGCCCCGGCGCCGCTGGCAATCCCCATGGGAGTGTCATAATCTTCATCCGGCAGGTCACGAAAATTAATACCCGCCTGTCTGATCATTCTGGCTAACTCCCTGGTCGTCATGACCCAATCCACGTCCTTGAAATTGCCGGTACCCATTTCCGGCCGGCCGGCTTCATACTTTTTCGCCGTGCAGGGCATGATTGCCACTACCACTATTTTCCCGGGGTCAAGTCCCTGCTTCTCCGCGAAATAGGTTTTTGTCAGAGCGCCGAACATTTCATGGGGAGATTTGCAGGTAGACAGATTTTCAAGAAACTCAGGGTAAAAGTGCTCGGCGAATTTAACCCACCCTGGGCTGCACGAGGAAAGCAGGGGCAGTCTTTTTTGCTGCTCCAGCCTTTCCAGTAATTCATGCGCCTCCTCCATAATAGTCAGGTCAGCGGTAAAGTCCGTGGAGAACACCTTGTCAAAACCCAGACGCCTTAAAGCCGCCACGAGTTTCCCGGTGACCACGGTACCTACCGGGTAGCCGAATACTTCACCCAGGGTAACCTGGATGGACGGTGCGGTTTGTACAACTACGTACTTGTCCGAATCCCCCAGCGCCTCCCATACGGAATCGATGCATTCTTTTTCAGTAAGTGAAGCGGTAGGACAGGCAATCACACATTGTCCGCAGGTGATACACGCCACCTGGGAAAGGTCCTGCATAAAGGCCGGGGCGATCACCGTATCATAACCCCTGTTAATAGCCGAATAGACATTTATCTCCTGCACTTTGCTGCAAATTGCCTCACAGCGGCGGCATTTGATACATTTATTATAATCCCGGACGATGAACGAGTTTTTGTTCTGTATCGGCAACTCTTTCATCTCCCCGGTGTATTTGACATTCCTGATACCCAGGTTGTCTGCTATATTTTGCAGTTCACAGTTCAAGTTGCGAATGCAGGTGGTGCATTCACGATGGTGGTCGGAAAGAAGCAGTTCCACCATTGTTTTTCTTACCCGCCTCACCCGCGGTGAAGAAGTATGGACCACCAGTCCTTCAGTTGCGGGATAAACGCAGGAGGCCTGGAGAACCCTGGCCCCTTTAATTTCCACTTCAACCAGGCAGACCCGGCAGGAGCCGATTTCATTGATATGACGCAGGTAGCACAGACTGGGTATTTCAATACCAGCCGCGTGAGCAGCCTCCAGAACATTCATTCCCTTGTCGGCTTCAACCTCCCTGCCGTCAATGGTGAGCCTGATTTTTTCCACTCTTTTCTCCGGGTTATCATAAAGTTGCCCGGCTCTCCTGACTACCGGCCCCGGTGAAAATTCCGGCGTTTTCATTTACCGTCGTCTCCTTTCTGCTACCTTTTAAAATCGCATTTTTCGGGCATCTGGCAACACATGCCGCGCACTTTACGCATTTTTCCGGGTCAATCCGGTACGGCTGTTTCGGCGCGCCGGAAATCGCCCCGGCTGCGCAGGCTTTGGCGCAAAGACCGCAAGCTATACATTTTTCTTCATCTACCTGATAGTCAAGCAATGCTTTGCAGACCCCTGCCCAACAGGTTTTATACCTAACGTGAGCGATATATTCTTCTTTAAAATAACTCAAGGTAGACAGTACCGGGTTGGGCGCGGTCTGGCCCAGGCCGCACAGTGAGGCGTCGCGGATATCCTGCGAGAGTCTTTCCAAAAGATCCAGATCCTCCATCTCTCCGTGACCTTCAGTAATTCTTTTTAAGATTTCCAGCAGTCTTTTTGTGCCGACCCGGCAGGGTGTGCACCTGCCGCACGATTCGTCCTGGGTAAACTCCAGGTAAAAACGTGCCAAGTCGACCATGCAATTATCTTCACTCATCACAATCATTCCGCCGGAGCCCATAATCGAGCCGATTTCCTTTAGAGATTCATAATCGATCGGCCGGTCGATGAACTTTTCCGGTATACAGCCCCCCGACGGCCCGCCGGTTTGTACTGCTTTAAGCCGTTTACCTCCAGGTATGCCCCCGCCGATATCAAAGATTATTGTACGCAAAGACGTGCCCATAGGCACTTCGATTAAGCCGGTATTTTTTATTTTCCCGGCCAGGGAAAAAACCTTGGTACCTTTACTGGAAGCGGTGCCAAACCCCTGGTACCACTCCCAGCCCCTGCGTAAGATAATTGGTATATTAGCGTAAGTTTCAACATTGTTGATCAGGGTTGGTTTGCCCCAAACCCCTTCCTGGGCCGGATAAGGGGGCCTGGGGCGGGGCTCTCCGCGCGCGCCCATGATTGAATGAAGCAGCGCGGTCTCCTCTCCGCATACGAAGGCCCCCGCTCCCAAGCGCAGTTCGATATCGAAGTCAAATAAAGTGCCGAAAAGGCCTTTTCCCAAAAGACCGGTTTCCCTGGCCTGCTCAATGGCGATTTCCAACCTTTCAACCGCCACTGGGTATTCCGCCCGCACATAAATATATCCCTGATTGGCACCGATGCAGTAGGCGGCTATGGCCATGGCTTCCAGCACACTGTGCGGGTCACCCTCCAGGATACTGCGGTCCATGAAAGCGCCGGGGTCGCCTTCATCGGCGTTGCACACTACATACTTCGGGGTGACATTCTGAGAAGCGGTCATCTCCCACTTTTTGCCGGTCGGAAAGCCGGCGCCGCCCCTCCCCCGGAGTCCCGATTTACTGATAATGTCTATTATTTCACCAGGCCGCTTATTCAGAACAACGTCCGCCAGAGTGAAGTACCCGTCCCTGGCAATGTACTCTTCTATATCTTCAGGGTTGATCACGCCACAGTTTTGCAGGACAACTCTTTCTTGCGCCTTGAAAAAATGGATGTCATTGATGCTCGGGATCCTTTTTCCTGTTAAGTCATCCTGGTACAGCAGTCTTTCCACCAGACGGCCTTCTAACAGGTGAATCTGCACCAGTTCCTTAACGTCCTCCGGTTTTACCCGGCAGTAGAATATCTCTCCCGGATGCACCATTATAATGGGACCGTGCTGGCAAAAACCAAGGCAGCCGGTTTTTAAAACACGCACGTTTTCTTTTAAACCGCGTTTGTCCAGTTCCCGCTCCAGTTCCTGCAGGATAGCCTGACTTTCTGAAGAGATACAAGAACTCCCGGCACAAACCATTATTTGAGTCAAACCCAGTCCGTTACGGTGGCCGAGCCTTTGTTTGATCAGCGGATAATGTTTTTCTTTAAGCGCTTCCAGGTCTTCAATATTTTCAACTCTCAATTTTTTCACCTTTCTGGTAGTTCCGTATTATTTTTTTAATATCTTTCACCGTAATTTCTCCATATACATCTTCATTTGCCAGTAGGATGGGCGCCAGTCCACAAGAACCGATGCAACGGGTGCTTTCTAAAGTGAAAAGCTTATCCCGTGTGGTTCCCCCCTCGTCTATTTTCAAGTGCTCCTTTAGCGCGTCCATGATCTCCTGGGCTCCTTTAACATAACAAGCAGTACCCAAACATACTTTTAACTTATACTTTCCCTTCGGCTCGGTTGAAAAAAGGGAGTAAAAGGTAACCACACCGTTAACCTCACTGACAGGAGTCCCGGTTTTATCAGCGATATATGTCTGTACTTCTTCCGGCAGGTAACCGAATATATCCTGGGCTTTGTGCAAAATCCCAATCAACTGGCCCGGTTTTTTTGAATATCGTTCAATAACGTTATCCAAATCCCTGTATTGTTTCCTTTTTTTATCTTCAATTTGATCAGGGATTTGTTTTTCAATTCCGGTTATATTTTCATGTTCCCCGATAACATAATCAGGCATTATAAAAGCACCTCCAACCTTATTTCTTTATTGTTTATCTTTCCACGCCTTTTATACGAAAAGAAAAACCTGCCTCTTAAATTAAGGCAGGCAGAAATCATAGATAAGTCGTCGCGTCAATAACCCGGCTACAGATTAATCGCATTCTTAATAGAATCAACAATATACTTTTGTAAATTATACTCCATATCCGGCCAAATGGGCAGGCTGAGCACCTCGGTAGAAGCCTGCTCGGCCTTGTCTAAAATGAGACGGCTACCCTCATAAACCGGAAGCTTATGTAAGGGTACCGGATAATAAATCCTTGTTTCTATACCCTGCCCGGCCAGGTATTCATGTATTTTGTCACGCTTCCCCCCTAATATCCTGACAGTATACTGGTGATATACATGTTTGGCGTAAGGTAATTCATATGGTGTTATTATTCCAGGAATACCATTAAATAAGTTATTATATCGCCCGGCGACCAGTCTGCGTTTTTCATTCAACCAGTCAATATCAGCCAGCTTAATCCTCAACACGGCTGCTTGAATTTCGTCTAAACGTGAATTGTAGCCAATCATTTCGTGGCAATACTTTTCTTTTGAGCCATGTGCCCGCAGCAGCCTGGCTGTTTCAGCAATATGGTCGTCATTGGTCGCGATAAGCCCCCCGTCTCCAAAAGCGCCGAGATTTTTCGACGGGAAAAACGAAAAACAACCGGCGTCACCGATAGCTCCCAGTTTTCTTCCTTCAAATTCCGCGCCGAAGGCCTGGGCCACGTCTTCTATTATTTTTAACCGGTATTTTTCCGCCAGTGCCAGGATTGGCTTCATATCAGCGGCATGGCCATAAAAATGTACCGGCAGAATGGCTCCGGTACGTGGTGTTATGGCACTTTGTATTAGTTCAGGGTCCATGTTAAATGTTATAGGATCTATATCAATAAAAACCGGAACGGCGCCCACCCGGCTAATTGACTCCGCCGTGGCGAAAAAGGTGAATGGAGTAGTTATCACTTCGTCGCCCGGGCCGATTCCCGCGGCACGCAGGCTTATTACCAAAGCGTCAGTTCCTGAATTAACCCCGACAGTATGTTTTACTCCCAGATAACCGGCTGCTTCTTGCTCGAAAGCTTTGACATTCGGCCCCATAATAAATTGGCCGGAACGAATAACTTCCTGGGTGGCGATATTGATTTTGTCCCAAATCGATTCAATTTCAGGCGAAAGGTCAAGCATTTGTATTTTTTTATAATTTAAATCGGATTCATTTTTCATATAAACCTCTCTCAATAACTTGGCGGTAACAACTGATCAACTTTGCCGTGCAGTTGGCGGTGGAAAGCTTTTCAGCGTTTTTCCTCGCATTAAGGCTCATCTCTTGGCGAAGATCGTCATTTTCGAGAAGAAGGATAATTTTTTCAATAAATTGAGACGGTTCCAACTCCGTCAAAAATCCGTCGATACCATCATCCACCATTTCAGAAACCCCGAAAGCGGCTACAGCCACTACCGGAAGCCCGGCGGCCTTAGCTTCGCCGATGACAATGCCCTGAGTTTCAGTAACCGAGGAAAACACAAAAATATCCGCCCCCGCGTAACAATTCACCACATCTGAAGGCGGCAGAGTCCCCGTAAATGTTACCTGTTCCGCAATCCCCAGTTCGTTTGCTTTATTCTTCAAATTCTCTTCCTCAGGGCCTCCGCCAACAAGCACCAGCCTGGTATTTCTGACTTTCCGGTTGATTATTTCAAAACATTCCATAAGAAAGTTGATATTTTTTTCTTTACCCATTCTCCCCACGAATATAAGAACTTTTTCGCCCGTCGGCAAATTAAAGCGATGCCGCAGCCAGTTCCGGTCACCAATTTGGTATTCAGCCACTTTAATTCCGGTCGGAACCACGCAAATTGACGCGTTTACGCCGATTTTACGCAAATAGTCTTCGATTGCAGCTGTCGGGACAATAACAAGATCACACTGGTTACTAAAGCCCCGACTTATTCTTTGCGCCAATTCTTTTGTAAGAGTTTGTGCAAATGGTATGTAATGCACGTATTGTTCGTACAGGGTATGAAAAGTAAAAACCAGCGGTATGCCCAGCCGCCTTGCGTACCGGGCGCCGAGACGCCCGAGCAGGAAAGGGGAGTGAACATGGATTAAATCAAGATTCAGCTTTTTTATAGTAGGTTTCAACTTAATTGAAAAAGGCATCGCCAATGAAAAGTCCCGATTGGTCGGCGACGGTATTGAGGAAAAACGAAATACTCTGTTTTCCTGGCTGCAGTCACGGTAGCTGGGGGCGAAAATAAAAACCTCATGCCCGTTTCTGGTGAGTTCTTCACTAAACGTCTGGATTGAGCGGACAACTCCACTGGTATACGGTAGATAGCTGTCGGTAAAAATACCGATTTTCAATTGACCGGACCTCCCGGTTTTTCTAATAGGTGAACTAACACGCATAACGTTTATCATGCAAGATATTAACACAGACGCCAGGAAATAGCAAGGGCACACGTTACTACCCTCTCTAGTACGGTGTGCCCGGTAAACTATTTGCTAATCCTAAAGAGCGCGTAAAAATTCAGGTCTAAGTAAACCCGGGTTCGCCAGTGCCTTTTGGATGAGGGCAAGGAGTGTCTCCCTGTCCTGGTTAAGAGTACCTTTCAACGGGAGATAATTTGAAGCGTGGTTGCTCCTGAATATACAATTTGTCAGTGACACATTTTCCAGCATAATTTTTAGTTCATAAAGAGTTTGCTCCGGTGTGAGCAGTTTGAACTCGCCTTTTTTTACTTTTCTATCCATAAAAGAATTTTCAGGAATTAACATGGTTAGCGCCGACAGATAAGCCGGATTGATTGCGCTGGCTGCGGCCGCTGTAGCTATAGCGTGTTCTTCTGACAATTCCGGACCGCCCACCCCAATGATAACGGTTACTGATAGCGGCAACCCGGCTTCCATGGCTTTGCGGCCGCCATCAATTATCTCGGCGACTGTTGATCCCTTGTGAATCATTTTAAGAATGCGGTCGCTGCCGCTTTCCAGGCCCAAATAAGCAAGAGTTAGACCTGCCTCACACAGTTTTCTCAAATCCTCGGGCTTTTTGCTCAGAATGTCACTTGCCCTGGCATAGATACCCACTCTCTCCAGGTAAGGAAAGTCACGGTACAGCTTCTCTAATACTTTAAGAAGCAGTCCGGTTTCCGCCACCATAGCGTTTCCATCAGCTAAAAAGACTCTGGTGATGTTACGATAGTATACTTTAGCCGCATCGATATCAGCTTCAATTTCCTCCCACGTCTTGATTCTAAATCTCTTTCCTTTATATGATACACAAAAACTGCAAGCATTGTGAGAGCAACCAAGAGTTACCTGAAAAATCAGGCTGGCGGCTTCGCTGGGCGGCCTAAAGACAGGCGGAACAAGATAATAACCCATCTCTTTACCCCTTTCGTAATTCCCAAAATAGAACCCTTCTTAAGTTTCCCTCATTCTGACTCCTGACTTCTTTTATACTATAATATAACAACAATTATTGTCACTATTCAAGTAGTCAAAATTTATAATACTCCAAGGCGATAAACAGCACCCTCATTCTGACGCCTGAGTAGTTGTCAATCTCCAAAAGAGATACCGATTTGCTTTGCGGCGCGAACCAAATCACCACCTACAGGAACCAGGCGCTGCTCTCCTACCGCTTCCGCGAGAGGTACCGATTCGATGTTCGGGGTGCGCAGGCACACCATTTCCCCGAATTTGCCTGCCATAACCAGATTGACGGCGCCGGTACCGTAACGGGTCGCCAAAATGCGGTCAAAAGCGGTGGGAGTTCCTCCACGTTGCAGGTGCCCCAATACGGTAGCCCGTGTCTCCATACCCGTCTCTTCTTCTATCTGATAAGCGACGACATTACCGATGCCCCCGAGGCGAATAGGGTCAAAGCTATCCTCAACCCTGCGTTGAACCACCATTTCGCCCCCGACTGGTTTCGCCCCTTCCGCCGCTACTACTATGCTGAACTTCTTTCCCTGTTCCTGTCTGTCTTTAATTTTTTTAATAACTTTTTCCATTGAAAAAGGTATCTCTGGAATGAGAATAACGTCAGCTCCCCCTGCCAGGCCTGCTTCAAGCGCGATCCAGCCGGCATAGCGCCCCATAACTTCTAAAACAATGATCCGGTGGTGTGACTCGGCGGTTGTATGCAGCTTGTCGATTGCCTCGGTAGCCGTATTTAAAGCTGTGTCAAAACCAAATGTCTGATCGGTAGCCGATAAGTCGTTGTCTATGGTTTTTGGCACGCCCACAACCGGTAAGCCTTTTTCTTCAAAAAGCTCCTTGCCGATGCTGAGGCTGCCGTCGCCGCCAATAATGATCATTGCATCGATGTTATGTATGTTTATATTTTCAACAACACGGTCCGATACATCTTTAAATATTTTCTGTCCGTTGATGACCATCGGATAATGAAAGGGGTTGTCCCGGTTGGTAGTGCCCAAGATAGTGCCCCCGCGGGGCAGGATACCGACTACATCCTTTTCAGTCAAATCCCGCGCCCGGTTTTGGATCAGCCCGCCAAAACCATTTTCAAACCCGACCACCGAAAGCCTGTACTCCTTTATAGCAGTTTTAACCACGGCGCGGATTACAGCGTTAAGCCCCGGACAATCACCACCGCCGGTCAGCACTCCGATCCGCCTGATTACTTTATTTACAGCCACATAATTCCCCCCATTCGTTGGTAATAAAGTTTAAATTACAATATCATTTCGAGAATACGAAATCAATAATATGTTTGTTGATGATTTCCGGCTCCTCCAGCATCAGCATATGGCCCGCCCCTTCGATCTCGATCATTCTGGCGTTGGGCAGGCCGTTTTCCAACAAACGGCCGTATTTTAACGGTGTAAGCAAATCCCCGGTCCCTGTCAGGATAAGAGCCGGCAATTGAATCTCTGAAAGCCGGGCGGTTACGTCAAAACGTTTGCATGCGGAGAAGTCTTTTATCCATACAACCGGACTGGTGGCGCTCATTTCCTTTAAAGCAAGCTCTTTCAACCGGGATGGAGTGTTTCTTCCGTAAACAAGATTAACTAGTTCGTGATTGTGTCGCCCGTTTTTCAATATGTCAAGAATCGCGTGGATGGCACTGAATCTAGCTCCGGTTGCTATTAAGACAACACCTTCCAACATTTCAGGATAACAAAGGGAGAAGTCCAGCGCAACCGCTCCTCCCATGGAATGACCGGCGAGGTAAAAGCAGCCGCCGATCACCTTGACGGCAAATTTATAGATAAATTCCCTGTAAGCCTCTATCTCATCACAGGCAACCCCTCCTGATTTCCCGTGACCAGGCAGGTCCGGCACTATAACATGGTAGCTCTCACCTATTCCGATCAATTGCTTTATCCAGTAACGGCCGTTGCCACCGGCTCCATGGACGATAACGATTGTTTTATCCGCCTTGTTCGTTTTCTCCGGAAAACGTTCATAATAAAAATATTGAATGTTATCCATCTCGCAGTAAGGCAATTCAATCACCATCCAAAAAATAAAAGCTACCGCCAGGGCCGATAGCGATCCGGTAAGTCATTGATATTGTTCTTGGAAGGGGAATCCCCTTCCAAGAACATCAAGGATAATACACCTTTTTATCTACTGCCCAGCGATTTTAACTAATTCCGTCAAGGTCTGTTTTAGTCTGGACAGCGTTTCCCCATACCCGGTCCAATCTCCATTCTTAAGTTTGCTTTGAGCCTCGTCATAGAGTTGGTCGGCCTTTTGAGCCAGGTCGGCGACACTTGCAAGCGGCTGGGATTCAGCTCTTGGTTCGGGTTGAACCGCCGGCTTATTGACGCCTCCGCCGGTACCGAATATTCTATCCAACGCTTTTTCCAAAGTGGGCTCCATTACCACTAGTTCGCCATGAGCCACAATCACCCTGCGCAATTCCGGCATTTTGCTTTGTTCAGCCTGGAGGTAAAGCGGCTCAATATAAAGTAGGGCGTCTTTAATCGGGATGGCCAGCAGATTGCCCCGGATCACACGGGAGCCGCGCTGATCCCACAAAGATGTTTGTTGAGATATGGTTGTATCCTGGTTGATTCTGGCCTCAATCTGCATCGGTCCGTAAACCAGTTCCTGCTTGGGAAAGCTGTATGCGAGCAGCTTTCCATAATCTTCACCGTCCGACCTGGCCGCCAGCCAGGCAATCATGTTCTTCTTATTTTGTGGAGTGAACGGTAATATTAACACAAACTCCGGTTTTTTTTCACCGGGCAGCCTGATTATCGTGTAGTAAGGCTGCATTGGTCTCTCTTCATTGCTGAATAATTCAGTCGGTAAATTCCATTTGTCTTCCTTGTTGTAAAATACCTGCGGGTCCTCCATATGATATACGGCATACATATTTGCCTGGATGCTAAAAAGATCCACGGGATAGCGGATATGTTGTTTCAGGTCGCCGGGCATTTCATCCATAGTTTTAAACAATCCGGGGAAAATTTTGCTAAAAGTCAACACCAGAGGATCTTCCGGATCACTAATATAAAAATCAACTTTACCGGTATAAGCGTCTACCACAACTTTTACAGCATTACGGATATAGTTGTTTACTTTATTGTATGGTTCTGAGTAAGGATATTTATCCGTGGTGGTATAAGCGTCCCACATCCAATAAAGTTTTCCTTCACTGAGAACGATGTAAGGGTCACTGTCATAATCAAGGAAGGGGGCGATTTTATGCACTCTCTGTTTAATATTACGGTAGTACAAGATCTTACTGTTGTTGTCGACGTCGCTGGCAAGAAGCAATTTATAGTCTCCCAGGGAAAAAGCAAACATAACCCTGCGCATAAAACTGTTTAAACTGACGCCGCCCTCGCCCTCATATGCCGAATAGACATTGTCATCGCCGCTTGGGTAGTCGAATTCCAGGGTCTTGGTATTGACGATAACGTAATTGTCAGTCATTTCACCATAATAAATTTCCGGGCGTTTGACCTTAAGGTCGGTCGTGGTAACCGGCGGGATGTCTTTCAGAAAGAAAGCGGGCAATCCCTCACCGGTAAGTTCATTTACCGGACTCATGGCAATCCCGTAGCCATGGGTGTATTTCAGCCTCTGGTTCATCCAGGTTTTGGCTTGTGAGGGAAGGTGCTCCTGGTTTAGCTCCCTGGCCGCCAGCATCACCTGGCGGTAACGGCCGTCAATGACATAGCGGTCCACATCAATATCCTTAAATTGATAGTAAAGCCTTATCTCTTGGAGCTGGCTGTAGGTCTGCTGGAGAGGCTCCCAGTCCCAGAGGCGGATATTGTTGATAGTATCGCTGTTGGCCTGGATGTCTTCCAGTGATAACACTTTTCCCGCGGGAAAATTTCTCTTTTCAATAGCGTCAAGGTTGTACGCTTTTCTGGTAAACTGGATATTCCTTTCAATATACGGAGTCTCCATGGAAATTTCGTTTGGAGTCACGATAAACCTTTGTACAAATATAGGATATATCCCGCCGAGCAACACCGAAGCCAGCAAAAGAAAGCCGATGCTATACACAATTAGTTTGAACCGGCGCAAGAAAAGGTTCACCAAAATAGCGAGAGCACAAACAAGGGCCACATAAGTTAGCACCTTATAAGCGACCAGAGTGGTATGAATAGCCGTATAGCCCGGTCCCCATACCGCGCCGTGATGTGTGAAAAGCAGGGCGTACTGGTCAAGCTGGTATCCCGCGGCTTTTAGAGTGAAGAAAAAGGCGGCCAGAAAAGATAAATGATATCGGGCCGACATGGACTGCAAGAGCCTGCCGGGGGAACCCTGGGCAATACTAACGAGCAGGTAGATTACCGATACCCAAAAAGCAATGATCAGGATAGTCCAACTTGTAATATTATAAAGAAATTGGTAAAAAGGGAGCTGAAATACATAAAAACCGATATCCCGTTTGAAAACCGGATCTAGAATCCCAAAAGAGGTCGGGTGAAGAAACTTTTGTAGAGTAACCCAGTCCCCTGCGACTGTAAAGCTGAACAAGAAAGCCATGATCAGGCTAAAAGCGGAAAAAGCCGCCAGTAAAAACCGCGGGGTAAAATACTTGCTCAAAGGCGATGCCTGGATTGTAAGCAGGTTATCCTCTCTGAAGACCGCGGCTTTCTGCGAAGCATTGATTAACGGACTACGCGTCAAGAGCAGGTTTACAAACAGCAATATGAAAAAGGCCGCACTCGTGGTAAATCTTAAACCTAAGTCTGAAACAATGATCGTCATAAATACACGCTGGTAGTTTTGAGACTGGAACCACAACCAATCAGTATATAGTTGTGCACCTTTAACAGAAATTACCAGCAAAATAAAAACTAAAGCCACAAATGTAATAAATGACCATCGCAATTTTTTTTGCAAACAATTTACCTCCTGTAAGCACGTTACTTATATCATGTTCTTTACAATATCACATAGGTTTGGGCAACTTCTGGCTGTTGTCAGCCTCGTGTTTCAGTTTGGCCTGACACATTAAACAAAATACAGATGATTTCTTTATGGACATATCATCATCCTCATCGTCATCTTCAAACTGATCGGCATTAACTACTTCTTCCTCAAACAACTTTCCACATAACATACAACGTATTTTCACACCCTACACCCCCGCAATATAATTTAGCAACATCAAGTATTCGCTATTGCTCCTTTTAAATCCTGCCTATTTTAAAAATACGGGGTATTAGTAGGATATGCAATTAATTCCCATTCTCTATAGTCTAACCCATTTGACAATAATTCAATAATTAGTGACTACATTTTAATTCATTGACAATAGCCACTCCGGAACTGGAGCCAATCCGGTTTGCCCCAGCCTCCAACATAGCGAGCGCTGTTGCCAGATCACGGATTCCTCCGGAAGCTTTAACGCCAATCCCGGGGCCGACCGACTCTCTAAGTAGTTTCACATCTTCAATCAAGGCGCCTTTTTCACCAAAACCAGTGGAGGTCTTTACATAATCCGCGCCCGCAGCCACGGCTATCCTGCAAGCTTCTACCTTTTCCTCATTCGATAAAAGACATGTTTCAAGAATAACTTTGACGATTACCCCGCTTTTTTCGTGTCTGGCGGCTCGAACCACCCCTTCAAGATCTTCCTGAGCTTGCCTGGTCAGCCTGCTTTTCAACAACCCAATGTTCATTACAACATCCACCTCTGAAGCGCCTGAGCGGACTGCCTCCGCCGCCTCAGCCGCCTTCACCGCCGGGTCGTTTGCTCCAAGAGGAAAGCCGATTACCGCGCAGACGCCCACCGGTGTATTTTCCAACTCCCGGCGCGCCAAAGGAATATAGCAAGGATTTATACATACCGACTTGAAACCGAAATCAACAGCCTCTCGACAAAGGTCGATAATATCCTGACAAGTAGCTTCGGGTCTGAGAAGTGTATGGTCAATGACCCCGGCTAATTCCGCTGGTGTTATTTTCATTATATCCCCTCTGTCGCTTTATTTTCTGTTTAACGCAAAATTTATTATTTTTTCAACCAGTTCAGGGAATTCAATTCCCGCGGCGCGGGCGGCATCCGGCAAGAGACTTGTTGCAGTCATACCGGGAATTGTGTTTAACTCCAGGATATACGGCCTCCCCTGGCGATCAACAATAAAGTCCACCCGTGCGAATCCCCGGCAGCCTAAAGCTTTAAACGCGCGAATAGCCAATTCTTTAACCAAACCCTGCTGTTCCTCCGGTATGCGCGGCGGGATGATATGGCTGCTCATACCGGCGGTGTACTTGGCCTCGTAGTCGTAAACTCCGGTGGCGGAAACGATCTCAATCAGGGGAAGCGCGACGGGCTCGTCATTTCCCAGTACGGAAGCAGTCACTTCCACTCCTTCAACAAACTGTTCAACCAGGGCGACCGGATCATACTGAAAGGCCAGTTCCAAGGCTGGGATCAGGTCTCGCTCTTGATGAACAAAAGCCATGCCTATCGTTGAACCCTGCGTGGGCGCTTTGACCACCAGAGGCAATCCCATTTCTCCATTAATCCGCGCCACTGTAGCCGGCATACCACGAAGTTCTGTTTCTTCTTTACTGACCAAGATAAATAAAGGGGTTGGAAGGTCTTCAAAAAGCAGTATTTTTTTAGTTGTTATCTTATCCATAACCATGGCACTGGCTAAAACACCTGAACCAGTATAAGGAACACCGAGAATTTCCAGCATCCCTTGGATTGTTCCGTCTTCACCGAACCTGCCGTGCAAAGCCAGGAAGGCAAAATCAATCTTCTCTTCTTTAATTCTGCTCGCAATGTTACTATCCACATCTATTTTCACACATGGATAGCCCTTCGACTTAAGCGCGTTGTATACTGCCTCACCAGTTCGCAGTGACACTTCCCGTTCAGATGATTTGCCGCCCATTAAGACACCAATCTTCAAAGCCAAACTTATTACCTCACTTTTGATTTTATAATTATTCTAAGATTATATTCTATTAAGAACAAGAAATCCCTACAAAATAGTTTTTTCTTGACGTAACAATCCGGTTAATATATAATAAATGCTGAAGGATTTTAATACAGGGGAGTAGCTCAATTGGTAGAGCATCGGTCTCCAAAACCGAGGGTTGCGGGTTCGATCCCTGTCTCCCCTGCCAGTGAAAAGTCAAGCGCCTCAAGGGATTGAGGTGTTTTTTATCTTAAAACGCTTAATGGTATGGTGAAATTAAATCTCCTCCAGGCTTGTCCTGAAGGAGATTTACTGCTTTAGCTTATTAATATCTCTTGGTATCTTCACAATCAGTCCAATATTTAAAATAGTACTCACTGTCATATTATTAAGCTGGGCTAACTCCGCCGCGTAATCTTCCGTACCATAATAATTATTTGAAATAATTTCAAAACACTCACCTTTTTGAATTTCATGATATATAAAATCCTCATTAGATGATGGTTGTTCAGGTGCTGGTTGATCTACTGGTTCGCTGATTTGTTCCATTAATGTAACAGCTTCTTCATTATTAGACTGTACTTCTTTAGTTAGTAATACAGATTCTTCATGTTTGTGGCTCCATATAATTCCTAGCATAAATATAACTAAGACTGTTATACTTAAGCCTAATAATAAATATTTCTTTTGCAAGAAAAAATGATTGGTTTCCCGTAAATCAAGCATTTCCAAATCTTTAACAGCTTTCCCTATAATTTGACTATTATCAATTTTTTTCATTATTATTGGTTTCTCCTTTTATATCTTATTATAATAATCGTCAAATAAAAAAATTTATTAACTTAAAAACCATTAAAAAACACAAACAATTGAATGTCAATGAACATTAAATATTAATAAGAAAGCCAGGTTGTACGCGGACATCCTGGCTTTGTTACGGTTTATAAAGTTAACGGTTCCATATATTGACGGTTGTCTTGTCCGCTACCCTATGCCCGTGCGCGCATGGGTTTCCGGCGATTTTCCATCCGTTTCAAATCATACCAGATCGGGCTGGCATTAAAGATTGACGAGTAAGCGCCGCTGGTTATCCCGACCAGCAGGGCCAGGACCATATTGTGAATAGTCGCGCCACCGAACAAGAACAAGGCTGCCAGGACAATTAAGACTGTTAGTACTGTATTAATCGAGCGGGCAAGAGTCTGCCACAGACTGTTATTAATAATATCCTCCAAATTCTCGCCCTTTTTCCTGTTTAACATATTCTCGCGAATACGGTCAAAAATAACAATGGTATCGTTTATTGAATAACCGATAATTGTCAGGACCGCAGCCACAAAGGAACTGTCCACTTCGATCTGGAATATTGAAAAAACTCCCAATACTACCAGTGTATCATGCAGTAGCGCTATTATGGCCGCAATACCTTGCTTAAACTCAAACCGCCAGGCGACATAGACGACAATCAGGACCGAAGCCGCACCCAGCGCCAACAAGGCATTTCTGATCAACTCCCGCCCGATTACGGGACCGACCCGCTCACTGCGCTGCACTGTAACGCCGCCTAACTTTTGATCAAATGACTGTATTATATTTAGGTTTTCATCTTCGGACAATTCTCTGGTTCTTACAAGAAAATCGGTTTCACCGCTGCGCTGGATAGAAGCGCCCTCCAATCCAAACTCCTCCAGCACCCCCCTGACCTGCTCCACAGCAGTAGGTTGGTTGAACTTTAGATCTAATAGGCTACCGCCCTTGAAATCAATGCCCAGGTTAAGTCCCTGAATGAAAAGTGATATAATCCCGGGTATGATAATCAGAATAGAGAGAGTGTACCATATCTTTCTTGGTCTAATAAAATGAAAAGGCTTTCTATCTCTCAACATCATCAACTATATCCCCCCTATGCCCCGTACATTTTAAGGTTGCGCACCAACTTACTGCCGGCCACCAGGTGCAACAGGTACCTGGTCACGGTAATGGCGGTGAACATACTGGCCAGGATACCAATGGACAGCGTTACGGCAAAGCCTTTGATCGGTCCTGTCCCGAAGTAATAAAGAACGGCCGCAGCAATCAGGGTAGTAACGTTAGAATCAAATATCGCGACAAAAGCCCGCTTGAAACCGGCATCTATTGCCGATTGGAGCGTCTTGCCGGCCCACATCTCCTCCCTGAAACGCTCGAAAATAATCACGTTTGCGTCCACTGCCATACCTAGGGACAAGAGGAAGCCTGCAACACCGGGCAGGGTCATGGTCACATGGAGGGCTGCAAAAATCAGCAACACGATCAGTGCGTAAACAATCAACGCGAAGTCGGCAACCAATCCAGGCAGCCGGTAATACACCAACATAAAAATAAGAACTGCGGAAAGCCCGATAATACCGGCTTTAATAGACTTGTCAAGGGAATCCGCTCCCAGGGTCGGCCCGACCGTTCGCTTCTCCATCACTTCCACTTTTACCGGCAACGCGCCGGAGCGGAGCAGGATGGCGATGTTGTGCGCTTCTTCCAGGGATTCATAAGGAGAAATCTGTGCCTTGCCGTTGGGGATAGCCTCCTTTACCTGTGGGGCCTGAAGAACCTGATCGTCCAGCACAATGAAGATGCGCTTGCCTACATTGGCTGCGGTGACCTCAGCAAAGATTTTGGCGCCGTCGGGCTCAAATTCCAGGTTCACCTCAGCCACTCCGCTTTGCGGGTTTTTTCCCTCAATGGCAGTCTTCAGTTGGCGACCGGTGAGCACAGTAGTACCGTCCTCTGTTTTAAACTCCAGGTATGCGGTTTTGATCATATTGCGCACCGCTTCATCCGGATCCTTGATTCCAGCCAGTTCGACAATAATCCTCCGGTCACCCTGTTGCTGAACAAGCGGCTCCGCCACTCCGTAAGCGTTGACCCGGTTTTCAATAATGGCCATGGCCTGCTTGACACGGTCCGGCGTCACCGGCGCCTCGGGGGTATCAACGGCTTCGAGCACCACATGTACGCCGCCCTGAAGGTCAAGGCCTTGTTTAATCAATTTGGTAAACGGGAGCCACTTGACATCCGGAAAAACAGGTTTAACCGCTAACACAGCCACGGCAGCCACAATGATCACGATGCCTGCCAGTTTCAGAAGCTTATCCCACTTCATGTTGTTTTATTTCCTCCCCTATTGTCAAAATAAATCAACAAAATTCATTACAATAACTTTGCTCCGTTAATTACCAGTTCAAAATTACATTTCAAAAAGTTAGCAGCCCTGCGGCACATGATCATCCGGCTTAGAAATATTTCAAAATACTCCATCACGGGACATATATCAATGTCAATGGTCAACTCCATGGTAATTGCCCTTTTATCTTCGGCTACCCATAAAAAAGAGTGTTCTACCGCATAGTTCACACGGTCATGAATATCAAAAGTGGCAAAGTCCGGGTTGCGCACCCTGGAGCGGTGCACATCGGACTTGTCGGCTACAATCAGGGCCGCAGCGACACTGTTTACCGCGTGCCCGTATTGCTCCTCGTGATTGGCGATAGCCGAAATAACAGTAGCTATTTCATCCGGGTGCATCCCCATTTGCATCAATATCGGGTAAGCGATTACCGCTCCGGAGATCCCGTGCTCGTTGCGGTTGACCACATTACCGAGGTCATGCATATATCCGGCTATTGATGCCAACTCAGCCTGTCTCTGTGGAAATCCCAATCTTTCCAATACATTCCTGGCAATACTGGAAACCAGGTTGACATGCCGGTAGCTATGCTCGGTAAAACCAATCACACCAAGGTATTTATTGCCTTTCCGGATAAAAGAGTCAAC
>Ga0067045_1028154_pt1 | contig 41305 bp, 38 predicted proteins | sample TerdegcTABiofilm_FD_59184 | JGI IMG/M metagenome (GOLD analysis project Ga0067045, IMG submission 59184) | Combined Assembly of (Gp0054472, Gp0054536) Wastewater bioreactor microbial communities from Singapore -Terephthalate degrading... | reverse complement strand
GTGCCACGACTATCACGGACTGCCGGCTTTTGAGACAGTTTCAGACCGGATTGGGACACGAACTAACTATATCATCTGCTTATTATCACGGATTGCCGGCTTTTGAGTCAGTTTCAGACGCCCGTCCTACCGGTTTGCTACCCTCCCAGGAATGCCCTCGACACACCGGAAGAGGGCAGAACCTTTGGCAATGACTACATAGGACAGAGAGGCACCAACGGACAACGACAGTGGAGCTCTCGCTCGTTCAAATGAGCTCCACAACGAATTATTCCCATGCCGCGCTCGGGCCGAGAGCTTCTTCGAGTGCCGGCCCTTGGTGTTCCCATTTCGTCTGACGACACACATTAAGCATCTCGATGACGTCGCTGTGCACAAATGGTTTGGCAATGAATCCCACTATAAGTCCGTTATCCATGGCTGCGCGGATGTCCACGTCATCCCTGTAATAGTATCCTGACACCATGACTATGCTGATCCAGGGATCTATCGCCTTGATTCTCCGAGCCAAATCCAGCCCATCCATGTCGGTGAGCTTCGCATCCAAGAGCGCGATCGAGAAGCTCTCGGATTCAAGGAACTTCAGGGCCGCCTCGCCGGTTTGGGCAATGCGAAGTGCAAAATCATCTTCTCCCAGCAGGTTTTTCAGGACCCAACACATATCGGGCTCGTCATCAACGATCAATACCAGCGGCCGGCTGTTCGTCATTTCCAGACACCTCCCGGTCACAAGAGTGGCAGTTGAACCGTAAAGACTGTGCCTTCTCCTGCTTTGCTCTTGACTTCAATGTTTCCAAGATGTTGTTTCACGATGGAGTAGCATATGGAGAGCCCCAGCCCTGTTCCTTTTCCAACGGGTGAAAGGGTAAAAAAGGGGTCGAATATCTTTTCAAGATGCTCGGGAGAGATTCCGCATCCGGAATCCTCGATGTTCACCAGCACGCTTTCCTGAGTGCACCGCAGGGAGACTCCCAACGTGCCCCCAGCCGGCATGGAGTTGAAGGCATTCAAGAATAGGTTGAGAAACATTTGCTGAAGCAGGCTTGCGTTGGCATATACGGCTATCGGCTCGTCAGGGAGATGCTCCAGAATAGCAATCTTCCCAATTTTTGCCTGGTTGGAAACGAGCTGGAGTGTAGAGCGAATAACATCCACCACATTGACTGCCGCCATCTCCGCGCCCGATGACGGCCGCGCAAATCGCAGCAGGTTCTCTATTATCGAGGAAGCCTTGTCTATGCCCTCGCATATCCGGGACACGCATTCTTCTCGAAGTCCGGGCGCCAATTCGGGGTTTTTCAGGAACTGTGCTGCCGACGAGCAGACTGCAAGGGGATTGCGGATTTCGTGAGCTATGCCGCCAGCCATTACGCCAAGTGACGCAAGCTTTTGTGATTGGAGGAGCTGCATCTCAAGCCGCCGGTGTTCGGTCAGGTCTCGTCCCATGGCCACCACGCCGACAGAGGTTCCCCGCTCGTCTTTCATGGGAGAGAAGACCCAGCTAATCGGTATCTTATTTCCGTCCTTTGTGATCAGCTCCCATTCGCCAGTCTGAGAAGTATCCGCTTCCCTCAACTGGGTGAACACCTTCCTGAGCTCTTCGCCGGCTTCCGAGACACACCGCTCGAAAAGGGACCGGCCCTTAACTTCCTGCGAAGGAAACCCCGTAAGCCGCTCGGCAGCGGTGTTCCAGGTCAAGACAAGTCCGTCCGGATCGGTCGAGAGAACCACATCTCTGGCACTCTCCACGACACTGGCCAAGTGGCGCTCGACGCGACGGACTTCTTCGCTCAGTCTCGCGTGCTCCGTCACGTCATCCATGAGCAGAATGACCGTTTCGACGGTCCCGCGCCGGCAAAAAGGAAGAATACTATAATAGTAGATGCGAATGGGAATGCCCGGTGCACGGTACGTCATCCTGTTGCCACGAATTGGCTGGTTCCTTCGGAACACTTCCCGGACCTTGCGGGCCATGTCGATGTGCTCGATGATGGCCTCAGGCAGTACCTGTCCAAGCTTCTGCCCTATCACGTCCTGGCGACTCTTGCGGCTCTTCGTGATGAAGTTCCGGTTTGCAAGAATCACTCTCAAGTCTGTGTTGATCAAGAGAACTGAAGACGGAATGGACTCGAGAAACACCCCGAACATTTCCTCGTAAAGATGCGGGTCATCCCTACCCAATGGCTCTAACGCTGCCATGTGCACGGTGTTCTCACCTCCACTGCGACAAAACCTGTGGGGAAATCCCTCGGTCGGCCCACAAGAACAGGCACCGCCCAGGAACCATTGATGCCCGGTTTCCGCCCCCCTTCCCCGGCTGTCGTTCCCGATGCTGCCATGCATTCAACACCGCTTCTGTATAGCAAGCATTGAGCCAACCGCCATTGGGAGATAGTCATGAAAACGTGAAGTTATGTTGGTGACTTAAGCATCGGTAGAAACCTCTGGGCCCCCAAGCGAGGATCACAGGGCGCCCGCTCATGTCCAAAAAACAAACGGCATTGAGGCGGTGCCAATGATTCCCAATCGTTACCACTTTACCCGGTGTTTAAAAAACCAACTTCGCTGCCTTGCCGTACCGTGGTGGCAATGAATTTTCTTCTTGACAACCCCGCGGCAAATCATTATGTAAGTAGGTATTACATATACTGCACAGGGATCGACCAAATGAAGAAAAGCACAAGCGCATCACCAAGAATCTCTCCCCCACCTACCCTCGATTCACGGCTGACAGATTTGCCACCCGCGGGTCGCAAGATCATGCATGCTCTGAGGCAGTTGCTGAAAGAAAAGAGCTTTGATGAAATCACCACCGCAGAGATTTCCAGGGTGGCCGGCGCTAACGAGGCGCTCATTTACCGGTATTTCAAAGACAAGAGAGGCTTGCTTCACAAGATCTTGGCCGAATACACTCTCGAGCATCTTCTCCAAATTCAAAACGATGTCGCTAGCGTGCAAGGGGCCTTGAACAAGCTTGCCAAACTTATGAAGGGTACCATCGCTTTCCACAAGAAGAATCGCGTCTTTTCGCGCATACTGTTGCTGGACGTCAGAAATTATGCAGGTTATTTTGAGAGTGAAGCTTACGAGCTGGTAAAACAGTATGCCAGACTTATAGACGGAATAGTCGAAGAAGGTATCAGGAATAAGGAGATCCGGGCTGACGTCTCGGTGGCAAGCGTGAAGGACGTCGTCGTGGGCAGCATAGAACATGCCTGTCTCAGAGCAGTGGTATTCGACTGGGAATTTGATGAAGAACAGCTAGCTCGCAATCTCGCGGACACGGTAATTCGCGGGCTGGAAAATCCTGGGGAGATGTCTGCCTCAGGCGAGGGCGTGCAGGCCGATAAGCAAACCGATGGCCGCTCGCGCAAGAGGAGGTTGAAGAGCACCCGAAAGAAGTTGGTATAGCACCACAGCTCCCTGAGACCGACAACACGATGCCCGAGTGACCGGCAGCCTTTTGAGCTTCGGCTAGTAATGGCGGCATGTGGGATCTATTGGGCCTTTGGCTTGCGGCATACGGCCGCTTGAAGGATCCCGAGCACCATCGGACCTATTGTAGGGCAAGCGACACTTTTCACGAATCATTTCTGGAGGAACAGTACCTCTGTACTGAGGCCGCACCTCGGTTGAGCCAGAGGTTTGTCCCAGACAACCCCGTATTCGGGAAAAGCGGGGGACTGTCTCGGGACAGGGCCGTTGCGGGTCCACGTCGCCCAAGATCGCTCACACTATAACAGCGCAAGGAATGGAGTGAATACTATGTGCATAACCCCTGAAACGCCGCAAGAGCTTGCTATGCTCAGAGAAGCCGTTTATAGGGCTGCCAGGGATAAGATTGCCCCGCTCGCTGCATCAATCGACCAATACGGGGAGTTCAACCGGGACGTCGAAGCTCTCTGCTGGGATCTGGGACTGCTAACTCTCGCTCTGCCGCCTGAGTTCGGCGGACTAGAGAAGAACACTGGTACAGCCCTGTGCATTGCTGTTGAAGAGATATCCCGATTCTGCGCATCGTCTGCGTTGTTGCTGATCATTCAGGCAGTGGGATCGTTCCCAATCGTTCACGGGATACGCCCCGAGATCAGAGACGAGGTGCTTTCCAGGATCAGGGACAACCGTGAGCTGGTGGGCTACTTGGTGACTGAGCCCTCGGGCGGGTCCGACGTTGCAGCGATCAAGACCACTGCCACGAAAGACGGCAACGAATACGTCATCAATGGGGCGAAATGCTTCGCAACCAACGGTGGGGTAGCTTCACTTTACTCGGTGTTGGCCAGGACATCTCGCGGGGAGGGACACAGGGGTCTGTCGTTCTTCATGGTGGAACGTGAACGCCCGGGACTCACGGTGGGGAAGAAAGAGGATAAGCTCGGCCAGCGCGGTTCCAACACTACAGAGGTCTTCCTTGACGAGGTGAGGATACCTGAGGTCAACCTGCTCGGAGAAGAAGGGAGCGGTTTTCTCCTGGCAATGAAGGATTTCGACATGTCGAGGCCTGCCATTGCCGCTCAGGCGTTGGGGATCGCTCAAGGAGCATTCGAGGCAATGGTGAAGTACTCCACGGAGCGGCAAACCTTTGGGAAGTTCATCGCAGAGCACCAGATGATTCAGGCTATTCTTGCTGACGCCGGGATGCTCATCGAGGCGAGCCGCGGGCTGACTTACCGTGCCGCGGCGCTCTATGACGAAGGCAAGCGGAACACGAAAATCGCGTCCATGGCCAAGTGCTTTGCCAGCGATGCAGCGATGAAGATAACCACCGATGCGGTTCAAGTCCTGGGAGGATACGGATACACGAAGGATTTCCCGGTTGAACGCATGTTCCGAGATGCAAAGCTTACCCAGATTTTCGAGGGAACAAATCAGATACAACGAATTGTGATCGCTCGAGAGATCTTGAACGAGGTCGGTTTCACAATTTGAAGTCCTCGGATCACATTTGTCAGATCTGCCTCACGGTCGATCCGTTGGGGCTCGGGAGGTTGCATGTTGTTCAGACTCAATGATGAGCAACGAATGATTGTTGAGACGGTCAGACGGATCGCGGCAAGGGAGCTTGCTCCCAGGGCTTCGGAATTGGACAAAGCAGCGGGTTTTCCCCACGCCTCGGTGGCTGCTTTTGCGGAGAACGGGGTGCTGAATCCTCTCCTACCGGCACAATATGGCGGAGTGGACCTCGGATTGTTCACTTTTTCCCTGATTCTCGAGGAGGTTGGACGCGCGTGTGCGGCCTCGGCGCTGTTGCTTATTGCTCAGGCAGACGGCATGCTTCCGATCATTCATGGCGGAAGCGAGTTCCTCAAAGATAAATACCTTCGCCGTCTTGCTGACGACTCCCGCCAGTTGACGGCCCTTGCCGCAACCGAACCGTCCGCGGGTTCGGACATCTTGTCTATGAGAACTAAGGCCGTGCGCAGAGGAGACAAGTACATAGTCAACGGCCAGAAGTGTTTCATAACCAATGGGTCGGTAGCGGATTTCTTCGTTCTCTACGCGTATACGGATGCCTCCAAGGGAGCCAGAGGGATCAGCGCATTTGTGGCAGAGAAGAGCTTTGCGGGTCTTGTGTACGGCAAGAACGAGAACAAAATGGGGATGCGCGGTTCTGTCAATTCGGAGCTCTTTTTTGAAGACATGGAAATCCCCGTAGAAAACCTGATCGGAGAGGAGGGCGGAGGATTTATCAATCTAATGAGGACCTTGGCCATGAGCAGGCTTTTCTGCGCTGCTCAGGCCGTCGGTATTGCTCAAGGGGCTCTTGAAGAAGCCACAAAGTACGCCCGTGAACGGGTGCAGTTCGGCAAACCCATTGCGGATCTGACACCTATCCAGTTCATGATAGCGGACATGGCTGCCGCGGTCGAAGCGTCACGACTGCTTACCCACAAGGCAGCCATACTGTTTGACGAGGGAGAGCCAGATCGTGCCGGTACCCTTGCGGCAATGGCAAAGTTCACAGCATCGGACACGGCCATGAGAGTAACCACCGACGCTGTTCAGATCCTCGGCGGCTACGGTTACATGAAGGACTACCCTGTAGAACGCATGATGCGAGATGCAAAGCTCACCCAGATATATACGGGAACCAATCAGATCATGAGGCTGGTAGCAGGACGGGAGCTCCTGCGTCCGAAGTGATACGAACAGCAGGAAGAACAAGCTCGTCCCTCGGACGCAGTAACAAGGTTGACGGAACGCTCAAAGCCTGGTCAGCAACGCTCCCCGTATTCATAGGTCGAGCACTGGCCTCAATCTCTGTGACAAAGGGCGCCCGTATGCTTTTGCTCCAGGCTTGGGCGACAGGCCATTCAAGTTAGTTTGGAGAATTTGCCTGTGTAAGTTTGAAGTTCGGGAGCGGTCCGAGCCGGATCGCTTCTTTGGGGGCAGACCAGTTTGAAACTGGGAGGAAGACATGGCCATTGAAAGCAACGTGACAAAGGAACAGATCGAGTATTACACAAAGCTCGGTTTCTGGGACAACTGGACCTTCTGCGATTACATCAAACGCTGGGCTCGTGCCTTTCCCGATAAGGAAGCCCTGATCGATGCAAAAACTCGTTTGACTTGGTCACAGTACAAGACCATGGTGGACCGAATCGCCCTAAACTTTCTCGAGCTGGGAATCAAACGCGACGACCTCGTGGTGACTCAGATTCCGAACTGTGTTGAAGCAGTTATCGCGGAATTTGGATTGGCGCGGATCGGGGCTTGCGTGGTCCCTCTGGCGATGCAGTGGCGTGAGCATGAGCTGGATTTTGTTCTCCGTCAGACTGAGGCCCCAGCGGTGATTGTACAGAAGGAATACCATGGGTTCAATTATGTCGAGATGATGAAAGGTCTCCAATCGAAGCACCCGCGATTGAAAAGCATCATCGCCATAGGAGATGATCCCCCAGAGCTAGCCGTGTCCTTTAGCCAGATGTGGGAGAACAGGCTGGAGGAAAAATACGCGGCCGATTATCTCGATCAAAGTTGCAAGATCGACGCCAATGACGTTCTCACAATTTGCTACACATCCGGCACGGAAGCGGATCCAAAGGGATGCCCGCGAACGCACAATCATTGGAAGTGCTTTGAACGTTCCGGATTTCTCCATCACCTCTCGGAAAACGTTCATGACAGAGTCGTCATGGCGCTACCGTGGATCAATCTCTTCGGCCAGAGCGTGGGGATCCTGTCGATGGCAATGGTCGGTGGTACCTTGATATTACTCGACGGATTCAATCCCGCGATCATGGCCCAGACAATAGCGAAGGAGAAGGCAACTCTCTATGCTGGTGTCCCAGCAATGCATGTAGCCCTTCTCAGGTACCCGGAGCTCGACAAGTATGACCTCAGCTCCCTCAGGGTCGTGGCCAGCGGAGGAGCGCCCTGCCCGACCCCTGTGATCGAAGAAATGATGTCAAAGTTCGGTTGTCTGGTCTGGAACGGTTTCGGATCTAACGAGGGCCATCTCAATGTCACTGAGGTTGGGCTTGAACCCGAGCTTGTCTCCACTACTATCGGGTTACCCCAATTGTACAGCGAGACAAAGATTGTCGACGAAAGCAACAACATTGTGAGTGTCGGTCAGGTGGGTGAGTTCTGTCAGAAGGCACCTTTCATCATTGCCGGTTACTACAAACGACCGGATCTGAACAAGCGAAAATGGGACAAGGAGGGTTTCTATCATACCGGGGATGCGTGCTACTTGGATGAAAATGGTTTCTACCATTTTTCGACCCGGCTCAAGGATATTATCATTAGGGGAGGAATGAATATTAGCGCCGAAGAGGTGGAGTCTATCTTATACAGGAATCCCAAGATCCTCAATGTAGCAGTAGTGGGGATGCCCGATCAGCGGCTGGGTGAGAAATGCTGCGCCTACGTAGAGCTCAACCCTGGCGAGACCATTACGCTTGAAGACATTCAGAGCTTCATGGAGCAAAATCATGTGGCAAAGTACAAGTGGCCTGAACGCGTTGAAATCGTCAAGGAATTGCCAAGGACTCCCACGGGAAAGGTCTTGAAATACGTTCTTCGGGCCGACATCCGGGAGAAGGTGTCGGGGTCAGGTCTTGTTTCTTGAATCTGGTTCATTCGACTTTCTTCTCTGACAGTCCGGTGAGGATCAGGCATCCACGTGCCCTTTCTCAACGCCTCATCTTCACCGTGGCTCCCCTCGGCACAGGGGTGCGCGGGTGGGAGACTCGATCGCTGCACCTCAGGCCGGATTGAAAAGGCGGGGAGAAAGAAGGCTGGGGGCGAGCCTGGTAACCATCTAAAAGGCGTACTTGCGATCCCGCAGGGACTTTGGGATGGGTTTATGCAACAGCATCCTTATCTCGGGTTCCAGGGGAAATCTTTGTCGATCTGGGCTCTATGGGGGTACCTGCCACTGAGCTCCCGGTTGGGCTTTTTTCGGACTCTCCCTTGGCTCCATTGGTTGGTATACCGTTTGCCGACAATTCTATCTGAATCAGGAAGACCGGAGCGGCGGTCAGTACTTTCGCTCGGGAACCATTGCACCATGCGTCGGTCCGGCCGCAGGCTCCAGATCTTTTGGGGAAAAAGTCTCCTCCTGTTCTACAGCACAAAATCCCTGCTTCTCGTCACGACATGCAGGGGAAACGCGCAGATTTGATGTCAGGAGGCCTCATTGCGAAGCCTCCCACGGCCAACGTCAGAACCGGTCAGTTCGGCTTCTTTGTAACGGCGAACGTCTTCATCGCTGCATCGAACACCTTATCCAATGCGGCTCCGTCCTCCGCAAGACTGGAACAAGTCGCGACCAACTTCTTGTTTCCGGCATCAAAGAAATAGAAAATCTGCCGGAGCCTTTTCTTGGTCTGGTCATCGTCCCTCTCTGTCACCATTCTTATGGCCCGGGCACCGTCCGAAGTTGTAAAATCATTTTGACCAAGTATCTTCAGACCCTGAAAAAGTGTTTGCATATTGGCTGCGTTATCTTTGACATAATCGTCAAGAGATTTTTCGGAAGCTTCATCAACTACAGTAATATTCGAGGCAAATCCTTTGGCAGGCTGTCCGCTGCACACCTTGAACTTCATGCCCGGAAATTCCCACACTTTCCATCCATCGGGGGGCACGTACGAAAAGAGACCGTCACTCCCGAAAGCCTGCGGTTCGCCCTGTTGGGCGTAGGCAACCGAAACCAAGGCCATGCTCAACAAAAGGATTACGCCGAGATGAAGTGTCACGATGTATTTCCGGGCTTGTTTAGGGCTCGCACTGGCCTTGTGCTCCTTCTTTGAGGGACCGGACGGCGTGAAGACCGTTTTGTCCAGCCTTGCGTTCAGATTGTTCCTGGGTTCACCAACAAATTCATTTTTGGCGTTCATAGGTTCCTCCCACGAAATCCCTTTCGATCACTGCCGGCAATTGGTACGACATTCTAATAACTGAGATGCGAAAACAAGGATGAAGGTTCGCAGCCTGTGAAACGGTCGCTGCATAATACCGGTTCTCATGCTCTCGGCGCTGGATGCGAGCCGGTCGTCACCGTCGGCAGCGGTCTTGATCGTTCCTATGTCCGTGCTGTACGCGCTTGCCGACCTTGGCCTCGGTGGCATGGAGAACACTATCGTGGCGCTGGAGTTTTACGTGGTGATGCGCATGCTGGCAAGCTACTCACACTAAACGTCAGTGCCCGGTCAACAGAACTTGAATATAGGAAAAAGGTGAGACTATAATATAAACTCAGTCGGTTATGGTGAATGGGGGGCTATGGCGGGACCAACCTCTGATGGCGTTTCTTCAGCATCAACTTCACGGGAAGGTGAAACATCATGAAGGACATCAAACAGGTGTGCGACAATCTGCCAGCACGGATGCTCATCGATCGTTCTTGGGATCATGTTTATTGGGCCCTATCCGTTGAGCTTATGGAGTAAAAGTAATTTCCCTCACCAATTGCTTTGCGGAGCTCCAAGCCTTCTCAAGGATCTCCAAAGTTCCGAGCCGGACTTCCGTTCGGAGACCGTAATTTTTATTGAATTCCTGAATCCCCAATGCCAGCTCCTGTTCCGATGCCACAGGAGTTGGCAAGAGCAAGCTTCTTTCGTAACTTGCCATCAGCCTCTTCATCATTCCGAGACCGAATTTTTCCGCGTGGCGTCCTTTATGAAGCAGAGTTTCCCAGTGTCGCGAGAACCCGGAATTTATGAACATGGTTCCCGCGACTCTACATTGTTCCTCATAGTAATTCTCTCGTCCTCCGATTATAAGTCCGACGCAATCATCGACGGGATGATCCGCGTCCATTGGAAGGAGTACCGGAACCACGGAAGCGGGCAATAGTTCGTGGTGGTCTTTCAATGCGTTTCCACACAACCCATAACCAAGCAAGATCGCATCTACGTATGGCTCCATCTCTATTGCCGCCTGCCTGACTCCATCCCGTAGATCCTTTATCACGCTGTGAAGTCCCACTTTCATCACACGGATGATTACTTGTAGTCCTTCTGAAGCCGGGGCCGCGTATTCGGCAATGGAGACCAATGATCTTGGTCTGACGTTGGTCTTTCGCCATATAGTTTCGCTCAATTCCTTTGAATACTCATTGTCCAGGATGCTGACCGCCAAGACCTCCGGGTCATTCGCCAGAAGATAGGCGAATTCCAACTCGAGAATTTGACAGGTAATGATACCCAATACCGCCATTTCAATCATCCTTCCGCTGGTCCTCGTCCGCCTTGCACCTGAGGACAACTTGGCTTCTGAAATCAGGTTATATTCCTCAAGATTCACCTCGTGTCATGAAGGAAAGCAGCCTGCAAAGGCTTTCATCAAACTAATCGGACCCTTCACTTTGATTTTTCGAGTTAATAGCGCCCACATGAGATTCTTTTCTCCTCTAAGAAACTCAAGCCAAGTTTTGGAGTCGGCGTTAAGCTTGAAATCCGCTTCCCCAACATGACTCGGACGGACTTCGATGGTTTTGTCGCGAATGACTACCGTTGCTTGAACCGATTCACTACCGGTAAACGTAAAGTGAAACGTGGCGTTGAGACCTTCGGAACGGTTCCTCTCAAATACTCTTGGAAGGGCGAACAGAAAGGCATGAACCGATGAAGGTCTGGTCCCGTTCCCAACGTATTTCAATGTCTTGTGGGGAAAATGTTCTTTCACGTGGGCTTCTGCATCCGAACCCCGCAGGACATAAATTGTCTCCGGCTTTTCCCGGTATATCGTAACCATTCGTTTCGCGTAGCCAGGACGATCGTGGAGAAATTCTCCGATGACGTCCTGACCCGCAGGACATACTGCCACACATCGATCGCATTTCGTCTGGGCTCCGATAGAAAGGTTCTGCCACATGGATATGGTTTCCGAATCCGTCACCTTATTCCGATAGTCAATTGCGCTTTGTGCCTGCGCAACGGTCTCAACCCAGTTTATAAAGCCTCCCAGACGTTCTCTATAGTTGTGAGTGTAACAAGAGGGAAACGCAAAATAGCCGTCGGAGCCCACTGCGCCGGTGGGGCACACAGCAACGCACAACTTGCATTCAATGCAGGGATTGTAATCCAGTGGAGCGCTGTAAGACGTCAGCTCAGCATCCAGGAGAAGGGTCCCGAGTACAGTGAAAGCGCCAAACCTGGGATGAAGCACGAGCCGGTTCCATCCCATCTGTCCCAACCCGGCTTCGATCGCCAGTAACTTGTCTGAAGTAAGCCACATCTTGCCCGGCCATCGTTCCGTTTCGAATGGGAATCCTGCTGGAACATTGATTGCCCGTATCCCCATGCTCTCCAGTTTGGCCGTTATCCTGTGGGCGGTATTGTTGGCTTTTGTCCAAATGTGCTGAAATTCCAGGTTCGCGACTGAATGAACGATAGTCCTCAGATTCTGCCGATTCAATCGGAACGCCAGGCTTACAATTGTTTTGACTTCCGGCATGAGCTCCAGCAGATCGGCCTTTTGGGAAGAGAGAGCCGGTCTATCTATTTCTATGAATCCTATGTCATCGGCTCCGAGGTCGAGACAAATCTTTTGCAGCACGGTGGGTTCCAGTTTCTCTGGGGACGGTACTCCCTGAGCCGACTTCTCTTCGTACCATTTGATCGTAGGATGATCTTTCGAATACATACTGCCTCCTAACGATTTCGATGCTTTTCCTTTTGGAGAGTCAAGCAGGTGCTCGCGGCTTTGGCGACAAGACGGCCTTGAGAATCTGTGATATCGCACTCGACCATGCCTACGGTGCGACCTCGATTCACAATCTTGCCCATTGCAAATAACTTTTCTTTCCAAACGGGTCTGAGGAAATTGATTTTTAGTTCCACTGTCGTAAAGGTCTCCCCGCGCTCCAAAGTACTGGCATAGGCCGCACCCATGGCCAGGTCGGCCAGGTCGCACAAGACTCCGCCGTGTAATGTTCCCATTGGGTTGGCGTGCTGAGGACCTGCATCGAGCTCAAGGCGGGACTCGCCCGGTAGTACGGAGATGACTCTGACCCCTAACAACTGTGCTATGGGCGGGTCGGGCAATTCTCCCGAGATCATTATTCGGTCCAGCATTGTTTCTGCCTTTGCTACTGCTTCCATGTCTTGCTCCTCCGGAGTATGTGTATTTACACCTATCTAGACAAAAAATTATGTGAGGGCCACCAGATCAGAGATTCCTTCCAACAGAGAAGCCCAACGGTCTGTTCCCAATTCTTTGAGTATTTCTCCTTGCGCCTTTTGCCATAGAGGGAAAGCGGCAACCAGTGCCATGTGTCCGTGTTCAGTCAGCGTGAGTTTTCGGGTGCGAAGATCATCACCCGGCTCTATGTCAATCATTCCTTTCTTGCTCAACAAGGACACATTGCGACTCAGGGTGGTTCGATCCATGACATTGGCCTTGGCGAGCCGCTTAATGGTTACCGGTTCCAGGACTCTGATGGCCGTGAGAAGAGTCATTTGAGTTGCTTTCAAGCCGGAAGGCTTCAGAGCAGCATCATAAAAGCTCGTGACACGTCTGGTGGCTTTTCGGAGATTGAAACACGTACAGGTCTTTCCCATTTCGAGGGCAGTTTCAAGCGGCAGCCTCTCCAAATTTGTCGATATTTCTCGTCTCTTTTCAGAAGCCATTTTTCGTCTCCGAAGCTTGTAATAAGTGTATATGCACCTTTTGCTCCTTGTCAACAGAAAAGAGTAGTAGCACCCAATTCTGAGACGCCAGTTCCGCATTCTCGAATGGCCAAGCAGCTTGAACATAGATCAAATGCTGATCGGAAGACCTTTACCGTCCCACCCTGTGTGCCAGGTGTTCCTATCCGCGATTCATAGGCGACAAGGGGTAGAGGCACCTGTGGCATTTTATGCAATCCACATCGTCAAGGGAGCATACACCCAGGTCGCACCGACCAGGGTTTATTTGGGGTGAGTGCCTCCTTAGGAGCGAGACCTTATTGAACAGCGCCAAGATTGCTCCGGCCGGACAGAGGTACCGACACCAGAATCGGAAATAAAACACTGAAGCGACCAACACGGTCGCGCAAAGGACCCAGATCCACCAGTCCATGCGGCCGAAGAAGAAATCAGCAGTGTGGCGGCCGAAAAAGTGCTGGAGTGGGCTGAAAGTAAACCAGATAGTGTCGTTGGTCACGAGAAGGAGGCAGACCAGCACTGAGAGAAGAACGAACTTGAAATACCGGCCTGCCCGTTCCACTGCTCGAGATGGACGAACTCTCAGTCTCTCCACTGAGAGCAGCTCCTGCAGCGCGCCGAACGGACAGAGAAATCCACAGAAAGCCTGGCCCCACAGCAGCGAGATTGCCAAAACGGATATCAGCGCAGCGTTCCGCCACATCGTTCCCGAAGCGGGCAGGCTGCCACGAATTATCTCTGCAGCATCGAGAGAAGTGAACGGAGCATTGAGGTACAGCCCCAGGATAGCCAACGCGGCCACGAGGCACACTGTGCGGATTCTTCGGGAACGCGAGTAGAACGCGTACACGAAGAAGACCATGAGTCCGATAACAGCCCACAAACGCGCATCCAGAAAAAAACTGGCAAGGGACTGTTTTCGCACATCTTCTACCGAGTTATACGATGTCCCCAGAAGGGGGCCGGCGATTCGCCTCCCGGTCATCTCCAGGGAGCTCACTATTGCCCGGCACGAGATCGTGGCTCCTGTAAGAGCATCCACCTCCTGGTGAAGGGGTTTGACTATGGACTTTCCGCGGAATTGCTCCAACCAGCTATCCATGCCCCGCATGTACGCCGGAGTCTCCTGAGATTGCGCTATTGCGACGCCCTGGATGATGCCGCTGTCCGACACTGATACGAGGAGATTGATGGGGCCCCCGTACCCTCGCACCTGTGCTCCTGCACCCATGGTGCTCAGGCTCACGGTCAGGCCGTTCTCACCGTGGGACGTTCCAACGTAATGAGGCAGTGGGGATTCTTCGAACCGGAAGTTCTCCGAGCCGGAGACCTTCTTGAGCGTTTCCTCGGGAAATCTGACCTGAGGCTCCGTGCCGGGCGGACCGATGATCACGTGCCAGGCAAAGGCGCCGGCAACGCAAAACGAGAGCACCCAAGAGAACCGCTGGTATGGAAAGGAGGGAAGGGATCTGGGCCGGAGAGCAGTGAGCTCTGATTCGATCCGCACGAAAAGGAGCTCGGCTCCCATGAGCAGACCGGGAACCGCCACAATCAGCGCCAGCACAAAGCACGCTTTCTCGATGCCCAGGAGCGGCACGAGGAGTGTTCCCGTCACCGCGGCGCCCAGTGCCGCGCCGAAATGATCCGCAGCGTCGGTCCAGCCCGAGGTGACCCCGCTATCGCCGGTCATCTTGAGGTGTCGTGACGCGACGAGAGGAAAAGCAACGCCGGTCAGAATACCGGAAACAAACACCATTCCGAACACCGCTGTTTCTATCAGCCAGCAGGCCCTGTCCGCGATGAGCCGGAGAGATGCCGGCGACACCAGACACAGCCCCGCAAAGAGGCCGAGCACCGTGAGGAGCCATGCGGTCGTGTGCCGGGATCGGTGCACCAACTCTCCACCCCCAAATCCTCCCGTCACGAGCCCTGCCATGAACACTCCGGCAAGGAGCCCAATCCGCTCGAAAACATATCCAAAAAGGCTCTGATAAGAATAGATGAGCACGACTTGGATGCCCATAGCTGCGGCCCCGATTGCGGCCATTGCGAGAAGTGACTGGAAGCGCGCTTCCTTGTCTCCACGCGGCCCCCAGCGGACTCGAAAGCTCACCCTCGCGAGAACGAAGACCAGGATGGGGATGATGAAGGCCACCAGCCCCGCGCTCCTTATAGTGTTAAGCACGTTCAGGTACCCTGTTCCCGAGAACCGACCCCAAAGGATCATGGCCAGAGACGAAGATATCGGATCGAAGTCCGTGTTAATAAGGACCGGCGAGGCCTTGAGCTCCTTTTCGACGAACTCTGTTCGTTTGGGCGGCACGAGGGTGTCGAATCCGGCCGGGTCGAAGGATCCGCCCCCGATTGTCTGGTACCGTTCCTTGAGGGTGAACGGATCGAGGCTTATGACTGACGGGGCGCTGGAAGCGAAAAAGAGCGTCTCATCTCCCGGAGTCCCCTTCACGAATGGAAACACGAGCAGCAGGGTGTGGTACACTGAGCCGGCATAGGAAGCCACCTCCGAACCCCAGAAATTCTCCGCGGACGTCACGCTCGTTGCGAGAACACCTCGCGTCGTGAGAGCCCGAGACGCGGCCCGAAAGAATTCTACCGTATAGTACCGATTCCAGTACGACGACACCGGGTCCGGAACCTGGCAATAGATTATGTCGTATATTTGCTCGTGAAGCTGGTTCGCGTACAAACGGCCATCGCTGACAATGATGTGCACCCGAGGATCTTGGAGAGCGGTCGCCTCTTCGGGTGGCAGGTAGTTCCGCGCCGTTTCCAGGGCCCACGGGTCCGGTTCCACCACATCGAGCCGGTCCACGGGATACTCCAGAAACGATCGGACCAGACTCCCTATGCCGCCTCCGATCAGGAGCACCCTTTGTGCATCCGGTCTCTGCGCCATGACCAGAGCCACGGTGCGATTTGCGGTAAACGGATCGGGGAATGAAGCGACGATCTTACCGTTTCCGAACAGGGAAAACTGTTTTCCCAGTGACGCGATCTCCACGTGCTGGTACGGAGTGGGCGTGGATTCCAAGAGCTTCAAGCCGGGATGGAGCGATTCCCAGCGCGACAGCACGGTCCAGTCCGAGAACACACGGCTCTGAGGCAGTAGGAGCACAACCGCTGCCAGGAAGAACGGAACCGCTCCGATCAGGGGGCTCTTGATTCCTTGTCTCAGGCAGTAGATGATGGAGCCTGCTGCAAGGCACACGCACATGATTGCTGCGGAGTGCAGCGGCTCCACGAATCGGGCAAGAAAGAAGGTGAAGGCAAGCCCACCTGCAAGACCGCCCAGGCCCTCATAGGCGTACAGTCGGCCAATGGAGCGACCGCCGGCTTCTCTCACGCAACGGCACCCTACGGGAAACAAGAAGCCTGTCAGGAACGAGGTGACAAACGTGCCTGCCGGCACAGCGAGCAGCAAACCGTGCAATGCGGTCAGCTCAGCAGGGGATGCGCCGAATAGGCGCGGCCCGAGCCGGATCAACACGATGTGAAAGACAAGCGACAGCCCAAGCAAGACGAAAGAATGCGCGAATAGGCCGTGCGGTTCTCCAGGGCTTTGCTTGACAACGCGTGCGCCCACGGAAGCCCCGATTCCTATCCCCAGAAGCCACGACGAAAAGAAGATCCCCAGAGAGATCTCGGTGCCATGGAAGATCACCAGGATCTCCCGCAGCAAGAGGATCTGCCCGGTCAGCGACGCGAGACCAAAGAGAAAGAACATCCAGGACATGAAAGGAATCGCCCCACACCACTCTGCAAACGTCCCCATGATAGCATAATCCTGACTCCGCCTTTCCGAGTGACTATATGTACTACGCGGAACAGTTGACGAACGCGAGGGAGAGACACGATGAATACGCAACAAATGGCAGAATGGGTAGATGCCCGGCTATGCAACCAATGCAGACAGGGATACACCTGTGACGACTACGACTGCGAGCAAGCCAAGAAGGTCTCCGAAATCCTGCGGAAGATGGTTCCTTTCGCGGGCAAGGACCGGTCAGGAAACGAAGTTTCCGGATGGCTCGTCCCGGAATAATGGGCTGCAGCGTCAAGCCTTGGTACTGCCTTTCGTAAGCTCGGTGCCGAATCAGGAGACCCCACCCCAACCCTCCCCGTTGACGGGGAGGGAGTCCCCCCTTTCACGGGGGATCAGAGGGGGATTGCCGGTTCAGAATCCGTGAGCTTACTGGTGAAATGCTGTACTTAGGCCCCCGACGATGCGGGGATCCGCACTGGGCTCACTGCAGTTTGTCAAACTTGAGCAAGTAGCGGATCTCCGCCTCTGTTTCTCTGGGATGGTCCGTGAGGAGAGAGACTTTGCCAAGGTAGTAGTGCCGCTCAGCCTCCTTCTGGGGTTTGAGCACGAGAGTAAACGAAGTGCGAGCCCCAGCGCGGGCCACCACCTGCTCGGGCTGGAGTAGGGCCATCACCCCCTCCGTTTGACTCTTCACCCCCTTCACCGTAACGTCTTCGTTCGAGTTGTTGTTAACCTGCACGGGAAAGGAAACCGTGTCGGTGAAACCGGACAATTCCTTGGCTACCGTAGGAGGGTCGACGGTAAGATCCCTCACCACTTCAGCCCGAACGGTCAATTGCAGGACTGGTGTCTTGGGATCGTTGGAATGGACATCCACGGTTTGCTTCTTGACCCCTGCTCTCAGGCCAACCGTGTCGAAAGCGACTGTGATCCTGCTCTTCCCTCCAGGCGGTATCTTTGTGCTTCCCTTGTTGGTGGTAGTGCATCCGCAGCTCGTTCGCAGTTTCTCAATGACGAGCGTCTCGTCGCCGACGTTGGTGAAGGTGAAGTCCTCGGTCACTGTCTCGCCGTATCTGATCTTGCCGTAATCATGGACGATCCTGTCGAACACTATGCGGGGCCCCTGACCTGCCATGGCCAGAGCAGGAATCAAGAGAAAAGCCAAGGTCGCTGCCTGTCTCATTAGCATCATTGTGGACGTTCTCCTTTTCAAGGTCGATGCTGAGTGCTATCATTCGATACGAGTCGAAACAAGTTCAGTGTATCGCTCTCAGCCGTCACAGACAGATGAGGGTGTCTGGTGTCGGCAAAAACTGGGGCTCGGTCTAATGCCCGGTCGATCTCGATTATAACCGCGGACCTCGTTTGGTCAAATCCTTTTTGGATTTGGATCTCCTCCGGAGCGCTTCCGGAGCCCGATTCACTATTCAAGGGCAAGGGAGAAGGACATGCCCACATCAGAGTCTTTTGCTGAGCTGTGCAGCCTATGCCGACAACGGGAAGCAATGTTACCGGAGGAGGAAGCCGAGCTGTGCCCCGAATGCTATGCCAGGTCCGAAGCCTTGTTTGACGAGGAGATGCGAAGGGTGGAGCTCATCCGTACCATTCGAGGACGAGATGTCGAGCTCTACGACATCAAGCATCCCGATTGCTCCGAGCAGCATCACCATTGCGGCCAGGTAATCATTATCAGGGCGGGACAAGGGTTCGAAGTCAAGATTTGCCTCCGTTCCAATGCCTTGGATTGGATGACTCATCTCTCGGAGAAGGATACGGGATTTGGCTCCCACGATACTCGTCTCGACGCTCTGATTGGCAATGTGAGCCTGCTCATCGAATCATGGGGAGGCGGTCCGTATTACATGGACATTTTCAATGTGGACTCCGTCGTTTCCACGGAGGGAGAGGTTTGATTGATCGTCCGGCTCTCCACCTAGTGGACGGGCATGCCCAGCCGGTGAATGCGGAATCGGTTGCGAAAACATGGTATAGTAGCTCAATAACTTGTTGGAGATCCGTCTCGTGTTTCAGATGTCCATGTGGGAAATAGGGCTCATTGTGCTGATTGCGCTCATAGTTCTGGGTCCTCGTCAGCTCACTGAGGCTGCAAGGGTTGTTGGGCGGCTCTATAGAGAGCTCACCAGAATGGCGGACGATATGCGCAGAAGTGTCGATCTCGATTCCATCACGTCCGCTCCCTACCATTACGAGTCAAAAACGAATTCCAATTCGTCAAAAGACAAGTCCGATGAGGACATGCACAAGGTCGTCGATCCCATTGGTGGATCGGGGCCGGATTTCTACGCCGAGCTCCTCGAGCAATCTCAAGAGGCTCAGCCCGGTTCGGAAGCTCGATCCTCTGAAGCGGAATCAAGAACAGAAGACCAACCAAGCGTACACACAAGCGACAAGAAGAAAGAAAAAGAGACTGAAGAGACGGGGACTTCCCATTGAGGGTCGTCAGTGTCCAATGATGGGAATTAACGTCTGCCTCTTTGGAGAACTGCGAGCGAAATGAATAGGGTGTTGTTGCTGCTGAGCCCCCGCTGGAAGAGACTACGTCACAGGCTTGCCAAGCCCGGCCATGAAAGGCTGCGCGTAGGAATGCTTGCGCTCCTAATTGGGGCGCTTTGGGCCGGCATCTATATTGTCTTTGTCAAAGCTCTGGCTTACTTTACCGCGGAAGAGATGTTCGGTACCATAGCGGCCACAAAGCTCTTGTCCATGGTTCTCGTGACGTTTGCGTTTGTGGCGATTGTGAGCAATATCATCACGACATTTTCCACCTATTTCCTCTCGGATGATCTCGATCTGCTCATTGCTGCGCCGGTGCCCGCGCGTTCTCTGTATGCAGCTCGATTTATCGAAACCTCCTTCGAATCCTCCTGGATGGTGCTGGTCTTCGGACTTCCCGTGTTCCTTGCATACGGGAGGGTCTTCTCTGCTCCGTGGTCGTTCTACGCGGTAAGCGTGGTATCGTTCGGCGCCCTGCTGGCGATTGTAACGGCTCTGTCGGTCTTCATAGTGCAGACCTTGGTCAGGACCTTTCCTGTCAGGCGTCTGCGCGATCTGTTCGTGTTCGTGGGAATCCTGATGTTCGTTGGTGCGTACCTGCTGTTTCGGATGATCAGGCCAGAAGAGTTCCTCAACCCCGAAGGGTTCGCCTCCATCATGGATTATCTCTCCATCATGGGCGAAGCCAGCTCGCCCCTTCTTCCCACCACATGGGCTATGGAGGCGCTTCGACCGTATGTGACGGGGTACGGATTTGAGCACGTCCCGTTCTATCTTGCCCTCCTCATTTCGTGTGCAATCGCAACCTATAGGCTGGTGGGACACCATCACGAGGCTGTCCACTTCTTCGGGTACTCGAAATCGGTTGAAGCCAGGGGGGCACGTCTGAGCAAGAGCGCAGTCATGGCGTTGTGGTCCAGAATTCTGAACAAGTACTTGGAAAGGCCAACTGCGGCGGTGGTGTACAAGGAGACGCTCCTCATGGCTCGGGACTGGGGAAGAATCAGTCAGCTCTTGCTCCTGCTGGCCCTCATCTTGGTTTACCTTTACAATTTCAGCGTTCTGCCCTCTCTCGACAACCCAGTCGCGACAAGATTTCTTAAAAATGCCGTGGCATTCATCAACATCGGGCTCGCAGGATTCGTGCTTTCCTCGCTGGGGGTCAGGTTTCTCTTTCCGGCCATTTCGGCGGAAGGTCGGGCGTTTTGGATTTTGAAAGGGTCTCCTTTGAACCTGCGACGAATTCTTTGGATCAAGTTCTTTTTCTATCTGGTTCCCATGCTCGCCCTGGGGCTGTTTCTCGTTGTCATGACCAATCGGCTGCTCGGATTGGAATTCTTCGTTTCTCTCGTTTCCACTGTGACCGTAGGACTGCTCACTGTTGGGATTACATCCCTGTCCGTGGGGATGGGGGTTCTCTATGCCGATTTCAAGATTTCCGATCCGAACAGGGCTTTCAGCGGTGTGGGCGGGCTGCTCACCATGATTTACGCAGCTCTGGCGGTTCTGGCCGTGATCGTCTTGGAAGCATATCCCGTATATCGCATCGTAACCGCGGGGCATTGGACAGGTGTTCTCTCCGCCCAGGATTACCTGGTGGCAACTGCCTGTTTTGCCGGTGCCTTGGCAGTTGCTATCTTCTTGATAGTGAAACCTTTTCAGATGGGACTGAAACGAGTTGCCCATCTGGAGATATGAGGCGTGGCGAAACCAATTGGGAGGCCGCGAAACAAACTGGTCCGAGCATTCATGCGACAGTCTTGTACAGGAACATGAGATATGCCTGAACGCAGAGACGTATTCTTTCCCTGTGGTAGCATAGCGCTGGAAGGGGTGTTGGAAATTCCAGACGATTCGCGCAAACCCTCGCCGGCCGCGGTTATCTGCCATCCGCATCCGTTGTATGGCGGAAACATGTACAACAATGTCACCAGCGCCCTCAAGAGAGGGCTTCTCGAAAGGGGATTTATCACTCTCCGCTTCAACTTCCGCGGCACGGGCCGCAGCGAAGGGTCTCACGGAGAAGGAGTGGACGAAGAACAGGACGTGCGCGCAGCCGTGGACTACCTTTCCGGCCAGGAAGGCGTGGATTCGGAACGGCTCGTCCTGGCAGGTTATTCTTTTGGATGCTGGGTAGCGCTCAAAGCAGCACGACACGACCATCGCCCCAAGAGACTCGTAGGTATTTCCCCGCCATTGGACGCGTACGACTTCGATTTTCTCATGGACGAGACTCGGCCCAAACTCCTCGTGGCAGGAGACCAGGACTTCATTTGCCCCAAAACCAAGCTCGAGGAGCTCATTCGGAAGATTCCCGAACCCAAAGCAGGCAAGATACTTCCCGGGGCCGATCACTTCCACTCGGGTCGAGAGGATGAGCTTGTCAAAGAGATGAACGCTTTCCTGGATACGTATCCGCTCGACGGCGCATAAGAGAAGCTACAAGCCAAAATCGCGACAAAAGCCGTGTGAAAGCGAATTGCCCGGTAGTTCTTAATTATCCGGCGCGGACTCCCCCCCTCGCTGGACCCTGAAAGAGACTTGGGCACGCACGCGCCACACGTCGATCTTGTCGTTGATCATGCGCACATCCTGTTCCACTACCCCGATGCGCGTGATGCCGCGAAGGGTCTTCTGGGCTTCTTTGATGACCTGTTTCATTGCGTCTTCCCAGCCATCCGGGGATTCGCCCACCAGCTCGATGATCTTAACTACCGACATGTCAGCTCCTTTTCCGTAGTGCGCCATTTGGTAGACACGGCTGCGTATTCACCGCTGCAATTGTACACGGACTCTGGAAATTTGCTACCCCCCGATGCATTCCCGAGCGAGCCCCTTGATCCCTCGCCGCTTTTTCACTATTCTGGGCGACCACCACGACGCTGAGGAGAGGAGAAAACCAGATGGGGTTCATTTCACGTTCGGTATCCATGATGAGGTATCGCGTAAAGGGAGAGATCGAGGGCGCCTTCTGGGAAGCCGTGGACGACGGGGTGAGAAAATACACGTTTCGCAGCGTCGATGGGCCAGGTGACGAGGTCGGGATAGGCTGGACATCCATCGAGGATTTTACTGATACTGAGTTCCGTGGCGCATCATATGTTCGGGGTAATTACGTGGCCCTGGGACTGCGCGTTGACACTGTGAGAGTCCCCCCGCGGATTCTCGAGATGCACGTGAAGCAGGAGATGAAGAAAAGGCTGGCCGAAACAGGCAGACAGCGACTCTCATCGAGTCAGCGTCGCGAGCTGAAGGAATATGTCAAGGAATCTCTCAAGAAGAGCACGCTCCCATCAATACAGGTGTTCGACCTCGTCTGGGACACGTCCCAAGGACTGGCCTACTTCGCTAGCCTCAGCATAAAGGCTCGAGAGAGGGTTGAAGACCTGTTCAAGAGAAGCTTTGGCCTCACCTTCATCCCCCTGGTACCGTACCTCAGAGCAGAGGAGCTTCTCACCGACTCATCGCAGAGAAGACTCCTGGAGAATCTCACACCGTGCTCGATGGTTCCATGAACGGCCCGGATTGGGCTGTGCCGCAGGAAGATGACCCACGTATTGGAGGAACGCTGGCATGGATTTTCTGGATCTTCTTCGCGAGAAGGCCTTCTTGGGCAGGGAATTCTTGACCTGGTTATGGTTCAAATCGGACGTTTCCGGCGGTCGGATCGAGATTCCTGGTGGAAAGGTAGTAGAGGTGACGTACCTGGATCGGATGACCCTCGACCTTGCAGAAGCCGAGACACCTCAGAGCGTGACCCTCAAGGGAGAGCATTCCGAGCTCAGGGAGGGGCTCGCAGCTCTCAGGGAGGGAAAGAAGATCGAAGAGGCCCGGCTATCCCTCAGGTCCTCAGACAATGAATTTACCACTGTGATCAAGAGTACGTGGCTTTCCTTTGGCTCCTTCAGAACACCTCCCATCCTCCCCGCTCAGGAGCTGGGCGAAGATGAATCGGCCGAAGCCACCTTCCTTGAAAAAGCTGCGCTGGTGGAAGAAGGCATGGAGCTGGTAGATACCCTCTTCCGTTACTTTCTGGAGCTCCGAATCTCGGACACCTGGGAGGCAAGCGAGTTGCCCGCGCTGCGTCGCTGGATAGCTTCTGAGACGTGACCCCTTCAGAATCAGACCCGTCCCGCGTGTATATCGAAATCATCGGGAGACGCAGGCATCCCCCCCCGGATCATGCTCTTGAGGTTGGCGATAACCTCATGATCTTCGCCGAGAATCGGTATCAACGAGAGCACTGCCCTTCCGAGGGTACCGTCACACATTGGTTGGATTTCCGCACGAATTTCTGCAGGTAGGGCGTTGTACTGCTTCACAAGATTGCCGGACCATACCGGCAAGTACTTGGGATCCATTTCTTTGGGCCGGTACACGTACCCTTCGAACGCGCCCGCGCTCGAAGCGAAATCGTAGAGCTCACTGTAGATTCCCATGTGACCTCCCTGGACTGATGCTGGTTGTCATATCGGATGGCCAATTCATTGGGCACCGAATCTTCTGCTTTGTCTTTGAAATCTGTTCAGGAATGCCGCGACACAGGTGCCGGACGTTGTCCCTGTTCCGTGTCACGCAGCTATTACGCGACAGAGATGATGAAACAGGGTGTCTCCATGGGAGATTCCCGTCAAAAGGGAACTGACCCAAGGCTGCCATCGAGTCACCCATCGAGCTCATTGAGGTTTAACAAGTCGGGGATGCAGGTAACATCTTCCACCAGCACAGTAGGTTGAGCGGCTTCCAACTGGCTGCGATTGGCCAGTCCCGTGAGAACGCCCACGGTCAGGACGCCAACCTCCTTTCCCACTCGGATATCCATCAGAGTGTCACCCACTATCATTGCATGCTCGGGATCCACCTCCATCCGCCTCAGACATTCTCTCAGGCCTTGCGAATCGGGCTTGCGAGGGAATCCATCGTCCCGGGTAACAATGGCCGCAAATTGCTCGATCAGGTCCTGAGAGCGCAAAGGCTCCAGCGAGCTCGACGCAGAATCCGTCACCACACCGAGGCGAATTCCGTGTTGCCGGAGCCTCGCTAACACCTCCGACACTCCCGGCAGCACGCGCACCCTGCGCGTCGCCTCGACATAGGCTGGCTTCATGACACGTCGGAATTCCCGCATAGTCCGTTCCCGATCGGGTAGATCCATGGGAAATGCTTGATCCCATGGCTCTGTGCCCTCTGCCAAGGGTCCGAAGATGTCCTCTTTCCTGATGTTCACGCCTACAGCGACGGTTACCCGGCGGAAAGCCTCGTAGAAGACGCGTATGGAATCGGTCAGCGTTCCGTCCAGATCGAAAATAATGCCTTTGAGCACTCTGCCGGAGTAGAGGACCTGGGAATCAGGTTTCATCGTTTTCCTTGACCCACGCGGATAACTTGTTTTCAGGCATCTGGAGAGGGCCGGAGCCGATGGCTCGCGGGAAACAGAGACAAAATCCGTCATCGAGCTGAATGCTCAACGTCGCCCTTGTAATCGGTCAAGATCACGGAATCCCCGTCTTTCAGCTTCAGTCTTTCTTTGACGTGACAGCCTGCTATGATCTCTATAACATGGTTATCGTGAATACGCACGTCATCGCTCGGGAAAACTGCCGCCGCAGGCAGGCCGTTGATGGTAAGACGCTTGACGCCAGCCCTACAGAAAGAGGGGTCTTCGGGAACAAGATCGAAGTCTTTTTGGGAAAAAAAATCTTCGGCAGCAGAAAGGTCCTGCCCGAGCACTCTCACATTCAGGGTCCCCGGGTACGGAGTAAATCCCATATTTGCTCTGAATTGGCGCACTACCCAGTCCAGTCCCACGAAGAAAGCGCCCTTCCCCGCTCCTGTTTCGATTACGCCCCGAATTATCATTGCTCCTTCGCCCCAAAGTGATGCCGAGCGAATTGAACGCGCTCGGAAAGTGTCCTGAGATTCTTATGCTCCTCCTCGACCAGGTTCAGTCTGGGGATCAGTCCTGACCGGTTCGCGATCTGGATATTCAGACCGGGCCTGGCGTTCAGCTCGAGGATGAGTGGCCCCTTGTCTCTGTCCAAGACTATGTCCACACCCTGGTACCCGAGTCCTGTGATCTCGGAGCATTTGGCCGCGAGCTCGAGAAGAGTGGACCAGAACGGTATCTGAATCCCGACCACCGAATGGCCCGTATCCGGATGCACAGACACGGTTTCCTGTCCCCATACCGCTGTGAGGGTTCTCCCCTCCGCAAGGCAAATTCCCGCGCCTAACGCCCCCTGATGCAGGTTCGCCTTTCCATCAGACATCCTGGTCGGCAACCGGATCATGGCCATGACAGGCACTCCGAGAAACACGATGATCCGGACATCCGGAACTCCCTGATATGTCACATTGTTAAAGGCCGGATCAAAGTTGACCCGGTACTCGATCAGCGCGGAATCGGGTTGTCCGCCGAGACTATAGAGACCGGCAAGCACTCTGAACACGTGGTAGCTCAATTGTTCCTGGCTCAGAGTCTTGCCGTCAGGTTTGCGATACTTATCGTGGATCCGGTCAGCGATAACCAGGATTCCTTCTCCTCCGCTCCCATGACTCGGTTTGATCACGAAATCCTGGTGTCCCTGCAGAATTTTCCCCAGTCTTCTGACCTGGCCCTCGACTTCTACAACCCCATAAAGATCCGGAACAGCGATACCGTGCTCCATGGCCAGTCTTTTTGTCTTAAGCTTATCGTCAACAAGGGGATAGAACTTTCTTTGATTGTACTTAAGGGTATAGTCCCCATTTCTCCTGTTTACGGCTAACACTCCCCTGTCTCTCAAAGCTCGAATAACCGAAAACATGCGCTAACCTTTGGCAAGCTCTCGAAATCGATAGAGGTCTGTGAGACGATATCCCGTATAGCGCCCAAGGAGGACCAATATCGCCAACAGGACCAGCAGTAGCTCCGGAAAAACAAATATGAGATGCTCGATGTATTTTACGTTCATCACGATAAAGGCCACTGCTGCAGTTGCGAGGCTACCTATACCTGTAATGAGCGCTTCCTCGGGTCCGCGCTCTTCCCATATGATCGTCATTCGCTCTATCGTCATGGTGAGAATGACCATGGGAAAAAGGGCTACCGACAAGCCGGTGTGGCCTCCCAACGCGTGGGACACAACGCTCAAAGAAGCCATAACACCTACTACCACCACCAGCACGGCTGCAAGACGAGGTACCAGAAGCAACTTGAGGCGCTCCAAGTAGAACCGGAGGGCCAGCCCGAGGGCCACCACAACAGAGAACAGAATAATGCCCCGAAGCAGCCCCGTTTCACGGAAAGATAGAGCGATAAGAACTGGCATAAACGTCCCGAAAGTCTTTATTCCCACCAAATTCCTCAAGAGAGCCAAGATCACAGCTCCGACTGGGACAAGAAGCATTACCCGATAAACGGCCTGCGTGTTCACTGGCAAGCTGAAGAGAGAGAACCGGAGGAGCCAGGGTTTGCTGATTTCCGTCTTCGTGACCGCGGCAGCGATGGCTTCCTCTATCTTCGGGCTTACGGAGATGATGACGTGGAGCCGGGAGCCTCCTTCCAGGTCTACCAGCTTCTTCGGTCCGCGCCACCACGGAAACCAATCGCTCCGTATTCTTTGCTCTCCGGTCGTGGCATTGAACGGAAGCCACTTGTCATGATGGTAAACCTCCAGCCAGTGCAGAAGAGGGGCCTTGGTGGAAAAATCGTATTTCGCTTCCTGTAGGCGAATACCGTTTACCTGGCGCGCACGTATGCCTGCGAGCCGGAGGATGTTGACAGCGAGCCTCACCTTCTTCTGTAAGTCCGGTTTCTGCCCTAGAAGGAGGTTGACGTTCTCGTCCGGCTTCGATTCGTTAAGTCGTTGCAAGAGGGTAGCCACCATGCTGGGGGTATCGGCGGATTTTGCTCGGATCTCCTTGATGAGAGCGTGCGCGGCGGCACTCCTCGGCCCTTCCAACGCGGGCGGTGCAGTTTGATAAGGCTCGTCCTCCGGGAGCGAGATTTTCAAACGGGCAGCCCTTATAACGGTTTGGTAGTACAAGTTCATTCTGCCCTTCGCGCTCCGCGCAGACCACACGACCTTACGATTGCCTTCCTCCCCGGCTACGACGAAGCCGAACCCCCCGGAAATGAAGTGCTCGTCGGAAACGACGAACCCACTCGTGCTCCCCGGAATGAAAAGACTTGCTTTGACGGGTCTGTTGTCCGCATCGAACCTGATCCGGACCTCGACGTTCCATACCCTGGCCTTGCTCTCAGGCACGAGAGGAAAGCCGAGCACCGAGGCTTTGTACGCGGCAATCCCGATTCCCGTAGCAAACAGCAAGGCAGAGAGAATGTATACGTGGGTACGACTCACTCTTTTTCCCCGTCCTTTGTGCACGTCGGCTCCGTGAGATACTCACTGGCCGAATCCACAAGGAACCCTTCCCGCAGAAAGCTCCTTCCTATCAGCATGAGATAGGAGAAACGGCTCCTATCCACCAGGTTCACTTCTGCGTCCGCACGGTAGTCCCCCAGGCAAATTCCGAGCAACACCACCGGGCGGTTCTGACCGGGTTCTTTGTGTCTCTTGATCTTTGCCATGCGGACCACCGGCCGTTCCAGGGAAACGGTGCGTCCCGCTTCATCGAATGCCTCGAAACGGACCCATTGGCTCCCGTCTCTCGTGAACAATTGGAAATCGGCAACGTGGAGGGAAGAGTTGTCAGCTCCTGTATCCAGTTTGGCCGTAACGACCAGATTTCCGGGAAATATTCGCACCCTTTCCACCCACCCGACGACGACCTTCTTGTCCATGGCTGACGCTCCGTCGGGAATGAGGCCTGCGACTGCTGCCACCGCTGCAAGTGCGCAAATGGTTATCCTGACTTTCGGTCTCATCGGGCCTCCACTCCCATCCGCCGTACTATCGTGTGGAGCCATACATATCGTGAGAGTGTTTCGGTGTCAAATGTCGTCATGGTTGGCGGCCGTGGCCACTCACGGGAATTTCTGCTAATCAAGAGGGCAGGGTCCCGTAAGGATCCCTGCGAACGATTGAGAGTTGGGCGCAGCCAAGTGCTGCGGCAGCTCCACAGGACTCTCACGCGGATCAGGGAAGGTGCTCCCATGGTGCTCGGCAGCTCGCCCATTGACCGGCTCGAAGAGATCAAGACCTTCGTGTTCACCTATATCCTTATAGGCCCTCTTCTGTCTGCTCTGTTCGCCGAGGAGATCGACAGTCGGTTCGTGGTTGCAGTTATTTTTGTGGTCGGCATAGGTGCAGCGCTCACGTGGACACGGAATCGGATGGCCGAGTTGGAAGAATCCATTCGGGACCAGGAAAGGCGGCTTCTTGAGCTAATCCGGGAACGGGAAGAGCGTTCGATGCCCCAGGAGGTGGACCAGTTGTAGTCTCTTGGCGTGTGCTCTTCTACCGCTGATCCTCTTGGAGCATGAAAGAGTCGAAAGCTGCGCTCCTTGAGAGGATTCATAAAGAGACAGAACCGTTGCCATGTCGGGGAGCTGCCGATGGCTCGAAGGCTGCCTCACAGGTGTCGACATATTTAGCAACGAAATCAAAATACTATAACGATTTCTGCCGACACCCATAAATAACTAGACCTCACCCCCCTGAAGACTTTGCCTTTTTGATGAATTCTATTGAAATTGCGAGTGTATTCCTCTATACCGATAAAGAGTGCACCGGTTGCGTGCTGAGACCGGGCACCCCGGAGAGAGAGGAGTCAGCAAGTGATGCCGTCATTTGAGAAATCGCCGAGCTCGATGAATCCATTTCGGGAGTTGGAAACCCGCACCAAGCAAGAAAAGGGGGGCAGGTCTTTCTTTGGCGGCATCGTACGGCTCCTGCTTCTCGTCGCAATTGGCTGCATCGCCGGTCTGGCTGGGATGGCCACGCAGGGCTATGTCTATTTCACTCATAATCTCCCTAGCATAGAGAGTCTCAAGAATTACGCGCCGCCGATCGTCACCAGCTTTTATTCCCATGACGGACAGCTCATAGGGGAGTTCTCTTTTCAACGACGTTATGTCGTGCCGATCCAGGCAATCCCTCCGACGCTCCAAAACGCGTTTATCGCAGCGGAGGACAAGAACTTTCGGCATCACGACGGCTTGGATAAGGAAGCTATCATCCGAGCTGCTAAGCACAACTTGTTGACGGGAGGCATCCGCGTTGGTGCAAGCACGATTACTCAGCAGGTCGCCAAAACGTTCCTCCTGACCCCGGAGCGTAAGTTCACTCGTAAGATCAAAGAAGCGATTCTCGCCAAGAGAATTGAGAAAACCCTCGACAAGGAGCAAATCCTCCACCTGTACCTCAACCAGATCTACCTCGGAAGCTCCGCATATGGTGTCGAGGCTGCGGCAAGAGCCTACTTTGGGAAGCATGTCCAGGACTTGACCGTGGCAGAGTGCGCCATGCTAGCCGGGCTGGCCAAGGCACCATCCGCCCATTCGCCAAGAAAGAACCTCGCTAGAGCCCTCGAGCGTCGCGCCTACGTTCTCAAGAGGATGCTCGATGACGGCTACATAACCGAGGCCGAGCACAAGCAGGCCACTCAGGAACCGCCGAACCTTATTGCTGTGACCAATGACCGAACCGAGCTTGCGGCCGACTTCGTGGAGCACGTCAGGAGATATATAGAGCGGAAATATGGCCCAGAAGCCCTAAACAAAGAGGGCCTCCACGTTTACACGACTGTCGACCTCGAGATGACTCGCGCAGCTCGAGCCGCTATGGATCAGGGCCTCAGGGAGCTTGATAAGCGCCAGGGATATCGCGGTCCCATCAAGACTCTCAACGTCAAAGGGGTCGTCGATTTCCTGCGGGAGAAGAGCCAGTCCATGGAGGAGCCCTTGCGGTTCGGCCAGGTCACCGAGGGCGTCATAACCCAGATCGACAGCCAGCACATCTACGTACGAATGGGAAGCTACCTGAAGGACGGCGCCAAGCGAGAGTACGTGGGCCAAATCAAGATCGATCCCAATAAGGACTGGTGGGTCCGAAAGCCGTTCATGCGCCCGGAAGGACGAACGCGAGACTTCGCCGAAGGAGATCTTCCCTTTCAGGTGGGAGACCTGATCTGGGTCCGAATTTCTGACCCCAACATCAAGCGGCGAGAGCTTTACCTGAGCAAATTCGGCAAGCAGGATCCGGAGATGAAGAACTACAAAGAATATACGGAAGACATGATGCCGTACTTCATCCTGGAGCCTGAACAGAGCCCCATGGTGCAATCCGCCCTCATGCTGCGCGAGAACAAGACCGGATACGTGCGGGTGATGGTTGGCGGGTACAACCCATCGGAGTCTCAATATAACCGTGCGGTTCAGGCGAGACGGCAGGCAGGCTCGTCTTTCAAGCCGGCAATCTATGCGGCCGCGTTGAACAAGGGCTTTACCTGTTCGGACATCATTATGGACAGCCCGCTGGTTCTGCCTATCCCGGGGACTGGAGAAGTCTGGAGGCCAAAGAACTATCGGGGAGGATTTCAAGGCCCCGTAAGCTTCAGAAACGCTCTGGTAAAGTCACGGAACATTCCCACAATAAAAATTTTGCAACAGATCGGTATCGAGCACGCGAAGGCGTATGCGCGGAAGCTGGGGTACACATCTCCCCTTGTGGACAACCTGACACTTGCCCTCGGCTCCACAGGGGTATCTCTGGAAGAACAACTGGACGTCTTCTCCGTATTTCCGAACAAGGGATACCTGGTTCCCAATGTGTACGTCACCAAGATTCTGGATCGCCATGGGAGGATTCTGGAGAAGCACGATCCACCGGTTCTGCTCGACGACACCAACAGGCAGGAAGCTCCCCAGGTTCGACAGGTAGCGGACACCAAGCCCCCCCAACCGCCGTTTGGAAGACAGGATTCGTCGAGTACATCGACTTTATTGGCACGCCGCCAAATCGATGAAGCAACCGCATACATCATGACATCGCTTCTTCGCGACGTGGTTCAGGAAGGCACAGCAACGATTCTCAAGAAGATCGTAGGCAGACCCGATCTGGCAGGAAAGACAGGGACCACCAACGACAACGTGGATGCATGGTTTATGGGCTTTAATCCAGACTACACGTGCGGGGTCTGGGTCGGATTCGACGACGAAGTCTCCATCGGACAGGGAGAAACCGGAGGGAAAGCCGCAGCCCCTATCTGGGGGTATTTCATGCGGCAGATTCTCAAAGACAAGCCGGTAAAGGAATTCGAGGCACCTGCTTCGGTGGAATGGCGTCGAATAGACCCAGGCTCGGGCCTGGTGACCAATTCCTCGTCTGGTATTGAAGAAGTATTCAAGGTAGGCAGCGGTCCGGCAGCGGAACGCCCTACCTTGATCAAAGGTGCGCGGTGGGATCACACAGGATCGGATCTGGATCAGTTTTAGAGATCGGCCCACCAGGAATCCCCGGTGCGAGATCCGGGTCAGATACGCAGGCCCCGATCGTTAACCGAGGATCGGCATCAGGATGAGCCGTTCCATTACCCGCGGCAGTCCGAAGGCACCTCCTCTCCTGTAGCGCCAGAGTCTGGCCGGTATTCTCGTTCTCAGCTTGCCTTGAGGGACCGAGGGATTCGAAACCCGCTCTTACCACGGGCATCTCGGTGCGAATGTCTCTTTGCACGGCGTCTCGCCGGCAATACCCACGTCCCCAAACGGTCTTACCCTGCGCTCTTCACGCGGAAGGTACCACCGTGTTGATCAACCCACCGTGGAGGAGAATTCTGCGCTCCCGTTCCGTGACATCCAGCTTGAGCTGAATTTTCTTTCCGGTTCCAACGACCTCTGCGACGATCGTGTCTCCTCCGGTCTCGACCACGTGTTTCACGGATTCCAGTCGGACTCGGTCGCCCTGTCCTATTAGGTCATAATCCCCCGGATTCTGAAAGGTGAGGGGAAGTATGCCGAAATTAATCAGGTTGGCCTTGTGGATGCGGGCAAAGCTCTTGGCCAGCTTGGCGCGTATCCCGAGGTACCGAGGGGCAATTGCCGCGTGTTCTCTGGATGATCCTTGCCCGTAATTCTCGCCTCCCACAATGATGCCGCCTCCAGATTCTCGTGCCCGCTTAGCAAAATCCTCGTCAACCCTGGTGAATACGAATTCGCTGATGGCTTCTATGTTGCTCCTCAGCGGCAGTATCTTGCTCCCGGCCGGCATAATGTGGTCCGTAGTGATGTTGTCCTCCACCTTGAGAAGCACCTCCCCCTCGATAAAGTCCTCGAGGGGACCAAATTTCGGGAATGGCTTGATGTTGGGCCCCATCAGGATCTCAACATCGGAATCCTCGGGAGGGAAAATGAGGTTGTCGTCGTTCGTCGTGTACCGCTCCGGGTCTTTTACCAGTGGATAGTCACCCAACTTGCGAGGATCGGTAATCTTTCCGAAGATTGCCGCAGCGACCGCCGTCTCGGGTGAGCACAGATATACCTGGTCGGGGAACGTGCCGCTCCTGCCCGGAAAATTCCTGGGAAACGTGCGGAGGGATACCACACCGGTTCCAGGGGCCTGCCCCATCCCAATGCAGCCAAGGCATCCGGACTGATGAATCCGAGCGCCAGCTCGGATCAGGCTGTTCACACCTCCTGCCTCAGCCACATTGAGCAGCACTTGCGCGCTGCCCGGATTAATCTCGAAGCTTACGTCCGGGTCACAGTGCAACCCGTCTGCAGCCTTTGCCGTGATCATGAGATCGCGGAAGGAAGAATTGACCGAGGATCCCACGATGACCTGACCTACCTTGATGCCTTCCACTTCGGAAACTCTCTTCACATTGTCTGGAGACGAAGGCAAGGCTATCAGTGGCTCGATCGAGCTGAGATCGATCTCCACAATCTCGCTGTACGAAGCATCGGGATCGGCAACGATTTCTGTCCAAGCCTCTCCCCTTCCCTGGCTCTCCAGGAATTCCTTCACCCGCCGGTCGGAAGGAAAGATGCTTGTCGTGGCTCCTAGCTCAGTCCCCATGTTGCAAATGGTTCCCCTGTCCGTAGTGGACAGAGTTTCCACTCCCGGTCCGAAATACTCGTATATCTTTCCCACCCCTCCTTTGACGGAGAAGCGCCGGAGCATTTCGAGGATCACGTCCTTTCCGGAGACCCAGGGTTGCAGCTTTCCCGTGAGCCGGACTCCGACGATCTTGGGCATGGTGAAGAAAAAAGGCTGTCCTGCCATGGCCATGGCCACATCGAGTCCTCCTGCCCCAATCGACAGCATCGCACCTGCACCATTTGTGGGCGTGTGGCTGTCCGAGCCGAGGAGAGTCTTTCCCGGCGCACTGAACCGCTCCAGGTGGACCTGGTGGGAAACCCCATTGCCGGGCCTGCTGTAAATGACCCCGAATTTGGCTGCAGCGCTTCTCAGGAATCTGTGGTCATCGGCATTCTTGTAATCTGTCTGAAGGAGATTGTGGTCCACGTACACCGCCGAAAGCTCGGTTCTCACTCGCGGCACACCCATGGCAATGAATTCCAAGAACGCCATGGTGCCTGTGGCATCCTGCAACAGCGTATGATCGATCTTTATGCCAATTTCGGAGCCGGTTTCCATGCGGCCTTGCACTAAATGCGCTTCAATGATCTTCTCAGCAACTGTTTTTCCCATGACACTATCCTCTCAAACGTACTGCTCTGTTAAAAATTGCGATCAAATCCCGCGGCAGCCCCGTGGAGTGCGGGTCACGAGCCAAGGAGAGCCCCCCACTGCCGAACGGTGTTCCGAACCATCGGATCCGCGCCGCCCTTAACAATTCGATTGTGACACGGCAAAAGTATATCAACCCGCAGGTCCGCTATTCGCTCCAATGATTTTTTGAGCTGCCCTGCATCAGCGGACGCAAGATCGTATCTGCCAATTGCTCCGTCCGCATAGATCGTGTCGCCTGACATGAAGAGCCTGTGCTCTTCATTGAACAATCCGATACTTCCGACGCTATGCCCGGGAATGTGGAGGATGCGGAAGGGAATTCCCCCGAGGTTCACTTCTTCTTCCCCTTCGAGCTTTCTGTGAGCCTTGATCGTAAATGTGCCATCCGGGACGCGATACTGGGAACGAATGGCTGACTCGAACATCTTGTTGCCATATACGATTCTGTCGTCGCCCCGTTCCAGGTATGCTGCTTCGTCTTTATGAATCCACACCTCCGCGTGCGGAACGGCTGCCAGGATTTCTGGAAGGCACCCGATGTGATCGATGTGCGTATGAGTCATAATGATACGCTTCACCGCCTTCAACGATATCCCCGCATGTTCTAATTCTTCAAGCTTGTACGCCCCCATTTCCATGAGACCGCAATCGACGAGAGTATATTCCCCAAATTCCGCCTTTCCGATCACGTACATGTGGGAATCGGGAAGAAAACGGTCTCTGCCCGGTATCCACCAGACACCTTCTATTACATTCTCTATCACGTGTTCACCTCTGATGAGATAGGTATGTTGCGCCCGTAGCTATCGAGGAGAGAGCGCAACTACCGTCCCGCGTCTCGCGGACGCTCTTATCATTCGTCTTTCCTGTTCGCGGCGCTGAATATCCAACTCCAATCATCTTCCGGGAGCAGGTTCGTCTTGATCTGTTCCGTGTAGAGGCCCAGAATCACCCATTCACCGTGCCCGTACGCGATCAATTCGGGACTCTGGGGATCGGCCATGCCGAGAACCAATCCCTCGGCTCTGAAAAAGCGCGGAGCCCTGGGATTGCCTCGGACGCCCGCTGGTCGACCGAGAAAGAGCAGACGCTCGTTCTTTGCTACAGGCCGAAGGAGCGTGAACTCCATTCTCACGGAGAGGCCCGCAGATCCCGTGGCCAGGAACCCACCCCAGGCTGTGTTTTCGTCGAATATGGATATGAGGACCGCAGGATGGAGCTCATTCCTGTCAATGCGAAAGATTTCCGCTCTTTCCTCGTCATCGGGGTCTCCGCCCCAGAGAGTGCTGACCAGAGGGGCCCCATCTGCTTCGTGGAGCCTGAACTGCCTCTGGAGCCCAACCACGGACCGGTGATGCCCGCACACAAAACAATTCCTGTAGTAGGGAAGCCTTCGAAACTCGTCTGCCGGCCGCGAAGGAACCCACGAGCCGTTGCGTGAATCAGCAGGGGCTATCTGTGCGCTCAAATAGGGCGTCTTGTCCCCCACTTTGGTCACCCGGGCTGCAACCCCAGGATTCCCGTTCTCAGAATCCCACTCGACGCTGAAGACCGCCTGGTCACCGATGCTCATGCCGGATCCGCCGAATTTGAAGCGAACGTGCACCGGGTACGAGGGGGTCCCAACGCTGCGCCACGCGTCGAGACACAATCCCATGGGTATCCCCCCGTGCGGAATACCGATAAACCCCTCATGGTGCAGATCGAAACAGAGAGATGCCTCGAATCTCTTTTCAGCCGTTTCTATCGGAGTCATCCTCATGAAAGCATCATCCCCGGTCAGAAACGAGATCGGATTGCTTCTCAGTTCCATACCATACCTCATAGCCCTTCAACGTGGGCCGAAACACCAAATCATCAGCGATCTATGTACAGAGAGACCGACTCACCACCGCCTAAGCACAGAGACGCCATGCCGGTCTTCTTGTCCCGGTTCTTCATGGCATAAATGAGCGTGGTCAGCACCCGAGCCCCACTCGCGCCAATAGGATGTCCAAGGGAGACAGAACCACCGTTCACATTGCACCGGTCCGGGTCGAGCCCAAGCTCTCGCATCACTCCCACGGTAGACCCGGAGAACGCCTCGTTGACCTCCATGAGATCTATCGACTTGTAATCGACCCCTTCCTTTGAAGCGCACTTGGGAATAGAGAGAATCGGCGCCATGAGTACGTACTTCATGTCAAGGCCCGCGCTGGCCTGGGCTCCAACCCGCGCCAGAATCTCAATGCCTTTCGCCTTTGCCACTTCTTCAGCCATGACGCACAGTGCGCTCGCTCCGTCGGAAATGACCGACGAGTTTCCTGCTGTTGCGTAACCGTTTTTCTGGAACGCGGGTTTCATCCGACTCAGCAGCTCGTAACTCGTTTCTCTCGGGCACTCGTCCCGATCGAAGACCTTCGGGTCGCCTTTCTTCTGAGGGATCATGACTGGAAAGATCTCCTCCTTGAAACGGCCTTTTTCGATAGATTCCAGGGAACGGCTGTAGCTCATTTCAGCATATCGATCCTGGTCTTCACGGGAAACGTTGTACTTTTCAGAGCACAGATCATTACTGATTCCCATGTGGAAATCGTTGACGATATCCCAAAGACCGTCGTGGACCATATGATCGTGAAGCGTGTCATCCCCCATGCGGTACCCGAATCTGGCTCGCTGGAGATAGTACGGAGCATCGCTCATGCTCTCCATTCCTCCTGCGATGACAATATCCGCATCGCGGAGCTGAATTGCCTGGGCAGCCAGCATCACAGCTTTCAAACCGGAGCCGCACACTTTGTTAATGGTGAAGCATTCGCTTTCGTACGGGAGGCCGGCCTTGAGAGCGGCTTGTCGAGCCGGATTCTGGCCGTATCCACAGGGCAGTACCTGCCCCATGATGACCTCGTTCACCTCGGTCTTTTCAATCCCGGCACGCCGTACCGCTTCCTCTATGGCCAGCCCGCCGAGCGTGGTGGCACCGATGCCGGTCAAGCTTCCGTTGAACGCACCGAGGGGTGTCCGGCACGCGCTGACGATAACGGCTTCACGCTTTGAGCTCATCCGATCTCCTTTCCAAATGAACTACCGATAGCACGTTGGGGCTTCCTCACTAAAGCTCCCCGAACCACTCTTCAGGTATCGCTCAACGAGGATCTCCGCTATCTGAACCGCGTTGAGCGCGGCTCCCTTAAGGATGTTGTCAGATACTATCCAGAGGTTGAGGCCGTTCTTTATCGATTCGTCCTCGCGGATACGGCCCACCAGCGTGACGTCCTGCCCGGCGGCCAGAGCTGTGAGAGGGTAAGCCAACCGCGAAGGGTCGTCTACTACCTTGACGCCCGGCGCGCTCCCCAGGATCTCACGTGCTCGGTCCGCTGTCAGCGGACGGTTCGTTTCGATGTTGACGGATTCCGAATGACCGAAGAATGTGGGGACCCTCACGGTCGTGGCCGTGACTCTAATCGCGGGATCCAGGATCTTCCCTGTCTCCCACACCATTTTCATCTCCTCTTTGGTGTACGCATTATCGAGGAAAACGTCTATGTGTGGCAGACATTCGAAAGCTATCCGGTACGGATACACAGTGGTCTTCATGGTCATGTGGGGCTCGATTCCGGCCCACAGCTTGTCCAACCCGTCTTCTTTCATCCAGTCCACCGAGGAGCAGATTTGCTTCGACTGGATGAGCATCTCCTCCAACGCATCCTTGCCCGTTCCGGAAACGGACTGATAGGTCGAGACCACTACACGTTTAATGTGCGCCTCGTCATGAAGGGGTTTGAGCACAACCACCATCTGGATCGTGGAGCAATTGGGGTTCGCAATAATGTTTTTAGCTCGGTATCCCCCGATGGCCTCGGCGTTTACTTCAGGCACTACCAGCGGTACATCCGGATCCATTCGAAAGTGCGCGGTATTGTCTATCACGACGCAACCTGCCTCGGCCGCTATGGGCGCAAACTTTGCACTGATGGATCCGCCGGCGGAAAACAAGCCGATATCGACGCCGGCAAACGAGGATTCCGTGAGCTCCTGGACCGGGTGCTCCTCCCCTTTGAACATGAGTGTCTTGCCCGCAGAGCGCTCCGACGCGAGCAACACGATCTCTCGCACAGGGAACGAACGACGCTCCAGGACCCGTATCATCATGTTGCCCACAGCCCCGGTCGCCCCAACTACCGCAACTTTGTAGCCTTTATTCTGCATTCCAGATTCTGCTCCTCAAACAAGTGCTTTGCGTTCCGAAAATCCTCGTGGCGGCATCGTAGTCCGTTGCATGGTGTAACGTCACTTTTCTGCTGGAGCTTTGTCCTTCGAATCGTCTTTCCTGGCACCGTCCACTTCTTGCACAGCCACCCGCTCCATCGAGAACAACCCCGTCGTGCCGTCTTTCTTCAGTATCCACATCCTCCCGGAATCTGTGTCCAGCATAAAGGTCTCTCCTTTGACATTGGGAGAGGTAAAGATCTGGAATCTGCCCGAAACGGTTATTGTCGGGCCGGGCTCCTGTTTGATCCCGGGGAGGGCCTCTCTGCCGAGCGGCCACTGACCGTTGCAGACAACCGCGGCGAGAAGAACCAGGGCGATAGCAACCGAGATGATGACACGCTTCATGTCTCTCTCTCCGAGGAATTTCTCGACTTTCTTATATACCAGCCTCTTCATAAGCCGTCAAACAACAGAATTGCGCCCGGGAACGAGCGGTCCAGAGTGCAGAGCGCCGTGATTTCCACAGGTAGACTACCTTCAACCCTGCCTGAACCGTTGTTCAATCGTCTCACGAAAATCGGTATACTGGACGTGGAGCATGTGACGGAGATTTCGCCCTCCCAGCGCAGCCCTTGTCGGTGGCTGTGGTGGCTGCAAGGAAATGGCTTCCCGCAGTATATCAGACGATCGACTTCGAGGTATCACCCCATTGGAAGTGTCAACTTCCGCACAAAGAATCTTCTTTGATCCAGGGAATGTCGCCTTCGTAGTTCTCCTGGTTGTCTGCGTGCTCATTGCCGTGGCCGCGGTCTTTTCCAGTTTGGAGAAACGGGAAGCTGCGTTGGTTCCAGGAGGAGCGCGTACAGTTGACGCTGCGAAGATTCGAAAACAGATGCTCGATGGCCACCTGTCACCGCAGAAGGCTTTGTTCTACCGACAGGTTCCGCGTTAGAGCAGTGTGTGCTGGGCTGTGTTGCAGCTCACCTGGATTGCTTTTTTGGTTGCATCCGCGATCAATCTATGGCTCTTTGTTTATTGATATATTAAAATACTGTGAGCTGGTCGCAGGCGCACTCCCCTTGTTCCTGGACCACGCGAGAGCCCACAAGAGCTAACGAAAGGAGATGTCATGGGAAAACGAGCGCTTACCGCTGCGGTCTTCACCGTAGCTTTCCTCGCTCTGACCGTGGGAGCTTCACTCTTCGTCAGTGCCGGCTCGGAGGAAAGTCTTCCTTCCAAGTCGGACGCGAGTTGCTTGAAGTGCCACAATTATGACAAGCAGGCCAACATCCTTGCCGGCAAATTCGTCGATTTGTCGAGGAAAGCCAAAACCATTCAGCTCCAGATCGGTCCCGAGATGGAAGTGATTCACTTCGACGACGCGACGGTGCTCAAGAACGCGCCGGCGATGAAGGATATTCCTAAGCAGGAGTCGGTGCGCGTCACCTATGCGAAGAAGGACGGGAAGACGTACGCCAGGGAAGTCGAAGTGAAAAAGGGTCTGGAAGTTCCTGGAGATAAGTTGGCTTCCGTCGAGGAAGTCGCGAAGCTCGTGGCTATGGGTCCTGAAAAAGGTAGGTACGTGCTCCTCGACTCTCGTCCCGGCCCCGCGTACGATGAGGGTCATATCCCCACGGCCAAGAAGATGCCGTTCTTCGCCTTCGACGAGCTCCAGGAGAAGGTTCTTCCCGCGGACAAGGAAATGCTTCAGATCTACTACTGCAGCGGCTTCTCTTGAGTTCTCAGTCCACTAGCCGCCAGGAAGGCGGAAAAGCTCGGGTACAAGAATGTCAAGGTGTTTCGTGCAGGACTACCAGCGTGGAAGAAGGCTGGTCATCTCGTGGTGTCCAACATAGATGCCCTGGATCGGTACAATAAGGAAGACCTCTCGTACATATTGATCGACCTCAGACCCAAAGAGGAAGTGGAGAAGGGGCACATACCGAAGGCCGTGGGGATGCCGGAAGGGGGCATAACGGTCTTGAAGGACCAGTTCCCTAAGTACAAGGGCGCGCAGGTTATTCTCTACAATGAGGACGGACAACTGGCATCCGCGGAAAAACCGTTCAAAGAAATCGCCGGATGGGGTTACAACAACGTTTCCGTGCTGTCCGGCGGTTTGTCAGAGTGGAAGAAGGCTGGTAAGCAGGTGGCGCAAGGACCGGCAGCGACAAAGATTTCGTACGTAAGGAAGCTCTTGCCGGGTGAATTCGAGGTAGACGCCTTCAAGGCACTGGTGGCCAACCCCAAGGAAGAAATCATTGTCCTCGACGTCAGGACGCCGCAAGAAATAGAAGAGGGAATCCTACCCAAGGCCAGAGCTATCCCTCTGGACACGCTCGAAACAAAGCTCTCCGAGCTTCCCAAGGACAGGACGATCGTGATCCATTGCAGCACCGGCCTCCGAGCGGAAATGGCCTACAACGTGCTAAAGAAAGCCGGCTACAATGCGAAGTACGTGAAGGCCAAAGTGGACTTCGACAAGGAAAAGAAAGGCTCTTACACGATAGAGGAGTAAGCTGAAGAAAGGGCGGGCATGAAGAAACCGTCTCAAAACTCGGGACACACCAAACATCGTAGCACGATTGGGCGTCGCTGCGCGAAAAGGCACCCTCACCCAAACCCTCTCCCAGAGGGAGAGGGAGCGGGAAGAATCCCCTCTCCCCCGCTTCGGGGGAGAGGGTCAGGGTGAGGGGGTGTGCCACGATTATCACGGACTGCAGGCTTTTGAGACAGTTTCAGATGCCCGTCCCACCAAGGGAACGCGCCTCCAACCACAGAGAATCCGATGCAATCGGTATTCGCTTCAGCTCTTTTCGGGGAAGGGGCTGTTTCAGAAACTGTCTCAAGACCCGGGAAGCAGCAGAAAAAGTGGTACGGTGAGGGAGGATACTGCCCATGGAGCCCTCACCCCCCTATGCGTTACCTTTGTATTCGCGGTTATGTGGTCCGTTTCCTAAATACGTTCACGTAATCTGCCACGACGTAGGGGCACCCCTTGTGGGTGCCCAGGGCGGGCACAAGGCCCGCCCCTACAGTGCCAACGATGCGCTCACCACGTACCCCGCGGTGCAGATACAGTA
>Ga0067045_1028152_pt1 | contig 41412 bp, 65 predicted proteins | sample TerdegcTABiofilm_FD_59184 | JGI IMG/M metagenome (GOLD analysis project Ga0067045, IMG submission 59184) | Combined Assembly of (Gp0054472, Gp0054536) Wastewater bioreactor microbial communities from Singapore -Terephthalate degrading... | reverse complement strand
CGGATTTGCTGGAGCACCGGCAGGCACGGCGTGGGCAGGGAAAGGTGGGCTCATAACGGATGCTCATTGGTTTGAGCTGTGGATTTGGACCAGGATTAACAGATGGTTATTAAGAGGCAACACAAACGGGTATAATGCATCAAACCATATACCCCAGTGGCATCTGGATCCCAACGACATCGGCGTGCTCGACGGATATCAGCCTGCAAACTATGGTGCGTCTGTGACGGGGGGTGGTAGCCCTCTTTGGGAAATACCGGTTTCGGATCTTTGCGGGAATCGCTGGGAGTTTACGGATGGCTTGAGACTTTATAATGGTGGCATTTATACCGCAGGCAAAACGGTAAATCCCTTTACAGACCCGACCGATGGCTATGGGCACGCAAGTTTCACAAACACCGGGCTCTCAATATCTGGCATTACGAGCGGGCAATCTATCGCATCATACAGGACCGAAGCATCTATAAGCCGGCATGGCATAGCCGCAAGTACAACTACTGTCGGTCAGGGTGGATTCGATGGTCAGGGCTGGTGGCACAATTCATCTGGAGAAAGGGTGGCCCTTCGTGGTGGCAATTGCGCCGGCGGTGCTCAGTGCCCGGGTGCGTTGTACTTGAACTACGCGCCGTCGGACTACGGCTGGGCCATCGGCGCCCGTGCAGTACTTGTGCCCTGATAAGGAGGTTCTATGGGGAAAAAATCCCCAAAGGAGGTTATGAAGTGACTATTGGAGATGGTATAGTTGCAATTTCTATTGCAAGCATAATAATTATAGTGCTAAAGACTAAATTTAGTAAAAATGGTAAGAATGATTGCCTGTCAAGGAGCGAACACGATAAAGTATGTTCCCTGATACAGCAGGGAATACAGGAGAGATTTGAAGTTATCTCTAAACAGTTAGATAGCATTAGCAAGGATGTTAAATTTCTGGTGACTGGGCGTGAGTGAAGAAATAATATTGATTATATGCCCTAATTGCGGTAGGGCAAGAAAATATGGGAAGTGGATATATCCTAACGCAGAGGAAATGGCATGGATTATGGCACACAAGGACGAAATAGCTTTCGATGAACGTATATGTTCATTTTGCAAGGAGGTGACAGATGGCAATCAGGTTTGATAAATGCGTCGATATAGTTTTTCAGTTTGAAGGTGGATTCTCTGACTATGCTGAAGATAGGGGGGGCAAAACTAAATATGGTATTACAGAAAGCACTATGCTATTAGCCTATCAAAAAGGTATTGTTACATGCAAAAGTATATATGATCTTACCCTTGAAGATGCTAAAAAGATATATAGAGCAGAATACTGGGAAAAGTGTAGATGCTATGAAATGCCTGTGCCTATTGACCTTTGTGTATTTGATGCCTCCGTAAATTGCGGGGTTAGGGCAAGCGGTAAATTTTTGCAGACGGCACTAAATATATATCTTGAGCTAAAAGGTAATAATACTATGCTGAAGATTGATGGCATTATAGGCGACAAAACGATAAATATTGCAAAATACATTAATAATATTTCAGATATACAATTCGTGTGTAGCAGAATCAATGATGAGAGGATTGCCTACTATCTTGATATATGCAAACTAAATAAATCACAGATGGCCTTTCTATCGGGATGGATAAAGAGAGTGTTAGAATTAGAAAAAATATGTCTGGAGGAACTCAAATGAAAAAGACCTTTTCGGTAGCATTAGTAATTAGTTTAGTTATGTGCCTTGCCTGTTGCGCTTCTACCAAGACAGCATGGAATGAGCTTAAACCATCGGAGCAATCAGTGATCATAATATCAGGCTTGCAGACACAGCTTGATACCTTATTCACTGTTGGCAAGGATTATGTTGTAAGGCACCCTGAAAAACAAGAGGTATGGAAAACGAAAGTAGTGCCTGCCTTTGATACTGTAAATAAAGCTATATTCGCTTATGCTGTTCTGGCAGGCAAAGGCGAGGCCACTGTTGATAATATAATTAAAACTATTTCGCCACTCGTGAAGTCAGTAGCTGAATTATTAAAATCAATGGGTGTTGAAAATGATACCATTGATGCTATTATAGGAGGAGGTAAATAATGGAACCGATAGAGATATTGGCATTGGTAAATAGCCTAATAAAAGTTAGTAAAAATCTATATGATGTGTATGCACAGGTTACAGGGGACAAGGATATCCCCACATGGGGCGAAATAATTGCTAACAATGCGAAATTACAGGAGAGGATAGATGCAGAAAAATGACAGGTTGTTTTATTTTGCAATAGGGATTGTGGGACTGTGCTTTGTATATTTCTTTTGTATTACCTTCCTCGGCGTGCCTGAGACAAGTCAACGATATGCAGACCTGATATTAGGCTTTCTTGTAGGCACTGCCTTTGCTAGTATTATAAATTTTTATTGGGGGTCCTCGGAGGGTAGCAAGAACAAGGACGATAAGATACAGAAAGGTTAAGTGGTTTTCTTGTTTCTATTCCATCTACCTGGTTCGTAATAGTTGAACAAAACAAATAGTGTTGGTTCATATCTTATCTGTTCTCCTGATTCTTTATAATGCACTATCATTTCTCCATCTGCACAATGACTTTCTTTATTAAACAAATGTTCTCTAAATATTTTGCCTTTTACAAAAAATTGTTGGGAGCTAATAAAAGCCACCTTTACATTATCAGGATGAGCAATTAATGTGGATGTAGGATATTTTCTAATATCAGGCACATCTTTTGGTATATGATGCCCCCTTTTCATGCTAATAATCACTATGTCATCATCCATCTGTTTGATTTTGTCGAAAACATTCTTTTCATACATATCGTCATCATCGACGGTAACATAGTAATCCTCATCAACAATATCGCAATGTTTGATAAACCAATTTCTTTTGTAATTGTAATGTATACCTTCATACTTTTTAGATGGTATAGGAATAACAACAGGAAATACCCACCCACAATCTTTGTAGGGGGTCCATAATTCACTGAACTTTTCCCATTCATCTTGGAATAAAATGATATGCCAGAAAATGTTCATGGATTTATAAGCCTCAAACAAAACAGGAAAATTCTTATATCTACTAAAAGCAGTTATTAAATGGATATTTCTCAAAATTCAATACCTCTCTTGTCTTAAGATAATTCCAATCCCTTGCAGGGGGATATTTGTATTATGGTCAAGTATTTCCACAATAGTTTTTCCTTCAATCGTTTTGATTTTATTCCAAAATTCAACCACATCAGGACAAGAAGCGTCTTGTATGTCGTGAAACATACATATTTTTGCCAAACTGCCAACATTATCCCAGTCTCTTTTAACCCACTCTGCCGAATGATCGCCATCAATAAAAACAAGATCATATTTATTTCCTTTTACTTTATCGCTTGTTACAGGCAAAAAATGTAACCATTCCTCTGTATCAATGATAGCTTTCACTTCATCATTCAGATAGTTTGTAGGGTCAATAGCCCAGCATTCTAATTGAGGATTAAATCTTTTAAGATATGAAGAAATGAAAATAAAACATCCTCCTTGAAAAGTGCCTATTTCTAAATAGCTTTTAATATCAAACTGGCTTAAATATACCAATGCTTTTGCAAGTTGTATAGGAGTTTGATATATACCAGCCATATCTACAGAAGAATTTTTGTATTTTTCATCTTTTCCGAAAACAGGCGGTCCCCAGCAGACTATTCCAAAGGCTCTGATGAGGTCCTCTACAATATTTACATTTTGCAAACTTTTTATATCAAGGTGGGCAATTAAATCTCTAACAATGAACATATTTTTGTTTTTCATGCTATCTCCTTTTTGAGCGAGGCGGGAGGAATTGGACCTCCCCTTGACCATCCTCCTCCTCGCATTTTTAAGCGAGGTTAGAGGAATTGGACCCCCCCCCGCATTTATACTTTATTATTCAACATATCCTATTGATAATGAAATCAGGGAATTTAGGAAAACCTCCTTGACTTCTATCCTATCTATTACTTGATTTTCATTATCTATTATTTCTATTGTTTTTTTCCATCAAGGCCTATTATAATATTCGCCTTCATCCATGTCTCCTTTCCTGTAATTTTTTTCTAAATTCGATTTCTTTCAATATTTCTGATTCAGGTATCTCCATCCTTCTAATTGGGTTTATTGGCTGGAGAATACCCGTTTTGATTAGTTGATAAATTCTTTGCCTGCTAACTCCCAGCATTTCTGCGGCCTCTTCGATACCATATGTTTTTTCTTGTTTCATGCCAATACCTCCTTTTTATTTTGTAATTCTTTTCTTTTGGAACAGGCCTTGATGATTGTTTTCACCCTGTGACTTTTGCACCTATATATCCCATACCCGCAGACCTGCATATTATATATAGGCTTATTCCTACCACAGATATAACACCTAACCTTTTCGATATCCTTTTCTATGCTGGCCTCCTATATGCAGGATACTTACTATATTATATTCTGTCAAGTATTTATTTCAAAAAACATGTCTGAAAGAAAAATAAAAAAAAATAATAAAAAAATAAAAAAAATACTTAACAAAAATAATAGGGATGATATAATTATAATATAAAATAAATGAAGGAGGACAAAATGAAAACATTAAACGTTAAAGAAACTGTCGAAAAAGGACATGGAGTGTACTGGTGGAGGGATTGGGAAGACAAGGCCGAAGGTGGCCTCTGTCCTGCAAGACCAAATGCACCCTACGGGTGCTATGTATTTAATGGAGAGATTTATTCCCTATACTTAAATCTCGAAAATGGTATAGCTGGTGGTAGAGTATATTGGGAGGTTGAGAAAGCCTCCCAAAAGTTAGCAGAGAAAGTTAAGGAAATAATGAAGTAAACTTAAGGGCATGCTGGGAAACCAGTGTGCCATTTTTTAATTCAAATAAGGAGGTATAAAATGAAAGAGCATGAGCAGGTAGTAGCATTAACAGAAGTATCAAATGGATTGGCGGTTCAGAGAGCACCTGAAACAGTCCTTAATGAGGCAATGATGGCGGCGAAGGCGTTGACTGATGTCCTTGAAAAAAAGAAAAAGAAAGTAGTGCTAAATGGCGAACAGTATTTGGAGTTCGAGGACTGGCAGACCTTGGGGCGGTTCTATGGCGTGACGGCTAAAGTAACCGATACTCATTACGTAGAGTATGGAGATATCAAAGGTTTTTCTGCAAGGGCGGTAGCAATCGCAAACGGTATGGAGATTAGCGCAGCAGAGGCCGATTGCTTGACCGACGAGGAGCACTGGAGGGCAAGGCCAAAATACAAGACAGTCTATGTCCTGAAAGATGGGACTGAAACAGACGATGAGAACCCACCTAAAAACCTGCTGGTATGGAAGCAAACTGCAGGCGGAAAATCATATCCGAAAAAAAAGAGGATACACATAGGAGATGATCCTGTGCCTATGTTTCAGCTAAAGAGCATGGCACAGACAAGGGCATGTGCTAAGGCGTTGAGGAACGTATTAGCCTGGGTGGTAGTATTAGCAGGTTATAAGGCCACTCCTGCTGAGGAGTTAGATGGCATAGCAGAGGTTATCGAAACAACTAATGAAATAAAAAAGTTAGAACCAAGCGACAGCAAATTCAAGTATCCTGAGCTTGAAATCCTTGAAAAAGATATGCTTAAGATTATGAGCCCTGATGAGTTGAAGGAGTGGGTAAAAGCTAACACTGCATTTAAGGATTTCAAGGGATTTGAATCATTGGCAAAGGTATCATACAAGGGTGATGCAAAGAAAGCTGTTGAAATCCTGATGGGTAAGGGACAGGCAGAGATAAGCAGGAGACTGGCTGAGTTAAGTATGAAAAATGAAGAGTATGTAGAGGAGGCATTTTGAAGACTATAGCAGGAATAGACCCTGGCATATATGGAGCAGTAGCAATCATTAAGGACGACGAGGTAACGGTGTATGATATGCCTGTAACTGGTGAAAAGAAGACCATAGACGGCCAGGAGATTTGTGGAATCCTAAACAAGCATAGACCGTCCCATATCTTCATCGAGAAGGCACAATCTATGCCTAAACAGGGCATAGCTTCTACAGGCAGGTATATATATGGGGCTGGTATGATTGAGGGCATATGTATTGCATACTCGATACCTTATACACTCGTGCGACCGCAGACGTGGAGACGGATTATTATGAGCGATATGGGCAAAGGCAAGGATGAGAGTATCAGGAGGGCAAAACAGTTATATCCGAAATTTGCAGGCTTGACAAAGAAAATACACCATAGCAGGGCTGAGGCTATCCTTATAGCCCACTATGGAAAATTGAAAGGAGGAAAATAATGGAAGACAGATACTTAACACCAAGGGAGGTCATCGAGAGATTCCCACAGTTGGCCAAGGATGAGCGTATCCTTTCAAATTGGCGACACCTGAAGAGGGGGCCTAAGTATTGTAAGGTGGTAGGGAAAATTATGTATCGGGAGAGGGATATTATTGAGTTCCTAAACAATAGTGTCGTTGATCCAGAGCAAGAAAAAGAAAAGGCACAGGATTAAACCTGTGCCCCTGAAACAAATAAAGGAGGGTATATATATGATAGCAAACATATCAAAAGTTGTCAATGCTAAATGCCCAAAATGTGAATTTATAGGCACGATGTATAGGGATGATGACAGAAAGAATGGGATAAAGGTAGTGGCGTGCAGTGTATGCGGCAAGAGGATATATGAAAGTGGGGCAAGAGTCAAAGTAAGAAAAAGGACAAATAAGAAAGGAAAGGTAGATGGACAATAGAAAATTGAAAGTGTTCCTTGGAGGGACATGTAATAATAGCCATTGGAGAGATTACCTGATATCTTTACTTACCATTGATTATTTTAACCCTGTTGTTGAAGATTGGACAGAAGACGCTAAAGATGAGGAAATAAAGCAAAGAAGTATTTGTGATTTTTTGCTATATGTGATAACTCCAAAGATGACAGGTGTTTATGCTATTGCTGAGGCTGTAGATGATAGCAATAAAAATCCTGATAAAACTATCTTCTGTTTCATTGATAACGAAGATGGGTTAAGTTTTTCACCAGGTCAAATAAGGTCTCTTGGGATGGTAGGCAAGATGATTGAAAGAAACGGAGGAACATGGTTGCACAGTTTAGATGAAGTTGCAGAATTTATAAATACTAAGGTAAGTAAATTACATGAATAATAATTTAAGGAGGGTAAGATGAGTGTAAAGAAAGGTATTAGGATAGTCTTGTGGAAGCTATACTATTGGATGGGCAGTATAGTAAAACATAAACAAATAAATAAGGGAATATATGAGGAAAGTTGGGGCGGTGTTAAGGTTATAAGGAATGACTTGTTAGCAAGGACGTTCCTGAAAAACAAATAAAGGAGGGGAAAATGGCTGGTAACAAAATAAAAGAGGTAGAGTTTAAGGAGTTTTTGGGAAAGTTGAAGGCATACATAAACGAATTAGATAACTATGGCAATTCTAATTATGGGCTTGAGGCTGATGTGGCTATGGACGTAAAGGATATAATAACAGAGGACATAATTAATAACAAAAGAGAGTATGAGGATAAGATTAAGAGTATTATCAGGCTATACCACATAACTGATTTTGTGTATGGCTTTACTTTTCACAAAGACGAATTTAATAGGCTATCAAAGATAATGTTGAACATTATGACATTGATTGAGGACTATGGGTTTCTGGATGAGTAAGGAGGGTATAAGGATGGTATATGGAGGGTATATGGAGCTGATAATTTTAGGGGTTGTGTTTGTAATAGAGTTGTTGGTAGCTATTGGGATGGGAGATGATTGAAGGGTATAAAAAGGAAAGGAGGTTGATATGTTTGATTGGTATAAATGGAAAAAAGCTGGATGGGATAGTCTAGCAGAGGCTGAGAGTTGGTATAATGCTGGGTGGGAATACCCCCATGAGGCTATGGAATGGAAACAGGCAGGTTGGAAGAATCCTAATGAGGCCATGCGATGGCGTGATGCATGTTGGTTTGATCCTGTCGAGGCCATAAAGTGGAGTAAAGAATGGGACGATCCTGTCGAGGCTATGCGATGTAAGGAGGAGATAACGAATATATTGCAGAAAATAGAGAAGATAGTATAGATACCGACTGAAACCAGAGGAGGAGAAATATGGATAAAGTTATAAATAGTAGACTGCTTGTTTCATTATCAGGAGGAGCTGATAGCACTGCCACGGCTTTAATATTATATGAGCAAGGATACGATTTTGAATTGGTTTTTTGTGATACTGGCGTAGAGTTTCCAGAGACTTATGAAATAATTTATAAATTGGCTAATATCACAAATAAAAAATTAATTGTATTAGGTACAGAAAACGGAAATTTATTAGATAACATGCTTGAAAGGTTATTTATCCCATCGGCAAAGAAAAGATTTTGCACCGGAGAGTTTAAATTAGCTCCACTAAAAAAATTTGAAAAAAAAGTTGGGAAAGCAACTATTGCTGTAGGTATTAGGTTTGATGAACAGGAAAGACCTGGATATAGAAAAAGTTTTGGAGCTTTTGAAAAAATTTATCCATTAATACAGGAGAAATATACAAGAAAAGACACATTTAATAAATGTAAACAATATGGATTGTTAAACTCTTTATATGAATGGAGAAGTAGAGTAGCTTGTTATTGTTGTCCTTTTCAACGTAAAAATGAATGGATAGGTTTATTAATAAGGTATCCAGAGTTATATAAAAAGACAGAGTATATAGAAGAGGAGATAATGAAGATAAGGAAAGAAAATAATTGTAATATATTTACCTTTAGAAAAGGTATGTCACTAAAGAAGTTAAGAGAAGAATATGAGAAACAAGAATGGATATGGTAAATAATAAAAGAAAAAATAATATAAATTAAATAAGTAAAAATTATATAATGGAGATTATATAGTGTATAGTCAAACTCTACAAGAAAATATATTAACTATGTTAGTTTTTTCAGAAAAAAATGCTCCTACATTAATATCTAATCTTGATATTGTTTATTTTGATAATAAGTATTATCGTTATATAGCTGAATTATGTATTAAGTTTTATAATGAATTTGGAATGGTACCAAAAAATCACATAGCTGATATGCTTGAAGATAAATTAAATAATTCTGAAGGTACTATTTATAAAAATATTTTAGGAAATATTTATGAGAATAATAATAATATTAATGAAAATTATGTTTTATCAGAACTTGAAAAATTTAATGGATAAGACAATAAAGGAAATACTTGAATATCTGGTATCAAAAGAGATGGCAGAATTAAGGTATAAATTAAGGTATAAAACTAACACAGAAGATAGAGAGGAGCTAAAAGAGGAGCTAAATTATCTAAGCGATTTGTTTGATAGATTAACCGAAATATCTTGACAAAAAAATAGGCAAAAAGGTAATATATAACATGACCAGTATTCAACCACCAAAACTAATCATGACAATTAGGGGACAGGCAGAACAGGTTAAAAACTGTTAGCGGGCTTGGTGGGCTCGTTGGTCACTGCCTGTCTCGTTTTTTATAAGGAGGATATCATGAAAAACGCAAGTAGTATTTCACAAGGAGAATTAATAGTAAAATTATTAGCTAAAGACGATGAAATAGTCCCTTACAAAAAAAAGCTAAATGCCATAACCAATCGTTATATACCAGCAACTCTATTACTACAAAGAATAATAGACCTGTGGTTCAGGAATGAACGTAAAAAATTTTATAAATTCAAGGGAAATGCTCCCGAAACAATAACATCCATCAAACAGAAAGAAAACATGGTTGAAATCAAGCACCCACTTTATAAAAAAGGAGAAAGTTGGTGTGAGGAACTTGATATCACGAGGAAAGAGTTTGATAGGGCAATAAAAATAATAGGATTTAAGCTTGGCAAGACTAAGAACCTTATAAAGAAAGAAGATGCTCTTGTTATCTATTATACTGATAAGGATGGCTTGACCTGGTATAGTCTAAATGAAGAACGATTAGCAAATTTATTTAAAGGAGGGATCTTATGAAATATGGTATTTATATTAATCAAGTAGGAGTAACAGACAATGGCCTGGTTGATAAAACAGATATGGTTGACTGGGCTATAATCGACTATCTGTATCACTGGTATTTTGCAGAAAATTCAAAAGTTATAATTCAAAAAAATGTAAGGTATGTATGGGTAAACTATAATCATCTAATGAAAGAGATGCCTATGTTGAGGATAAAAGATAAGGATGCTATATCGGCAAGGTTCAAAAAGCTAAAAAAACTTGGGCTTATCGAAACATGGCAAGCGAAAGATAACACTTTATATTTTTCTATCACTTCTAAATGTAGCAATATAATAGGATTCAGGCAAGAAGCAATACCAGAAAGCAAAAAAGATAACCTATCCGATTCAAATGGGACAGGCTATCCTATCGAAATTGGACAGGGGTATCCCATTCAAATCGGACAGGGGTATCCTATCGAAATCGGACAGCATAATCAGTATATTAATAATCAGAATATTAATAATCATAGTAGTATGCACACACATAAAAAATTGGATAATCAAAAGAAAAAAACTAACAGCACAAAAACGAAAGAAGAGATACCATCGCTTGAGCAGGTGAAAGAATACTGCAAAGAACGAAAAAACAACGTAGACCCTGAAAAGTGGTTTGACTTCTACCAGGCAAAAGGGTGGATGATCGGCAGAAATAAAATGAAGGATTGGCGGGCGGCGGTGAGGACGTGGGAGTGGATGGAGCAGCAGCAAAGCACTAAGTATAGCCAGATAGACGAGGCTGATGAGATAATCAAAAAAATAAAGAGAGGAGAGATATGACACATTATATAGTCCACTGGCGAGATATAGTCGGAGATGAGTTTATAGACACATTTAAATCTATTGTAAAGTTTATTCTTGTGGCAGAGCAGAAGAGTTTATCTGATGATGCTATAAATTCAGGCCTGTTGAAAAATTATACGGTAGAGCAGATAGAGCTATACAGGAGCAAAATTAGACAGATGAAAAAATGTGGATACTATTTTGACAGCATGAAGATTGTTAAGGAGCTTGGCTGGTTCAGGCCATACCTTAACCATCAGGGTAAGGTTAAATTTATGACAACGGCAAGTCAAGATTCCAGAAAATATATACAACATGAGCAATATCAAAAGTTTATTGATTTTGGTAATTAAAACAGATTAAGGAGGAGGGTATATGAAAATAACAAATGAGTATAATTTACCTGAAGTATTTGAAAATGCAGTTAGTGATTTGCGTAGGCCTGTTGCTTGTAGGTATAGCGTATTAGATATATCAAACCCACCATACATGCGATATCTCAAGGAAAAGCACTGGGACGAGATTGAGCAGGATGTATCGGATATGCTGTGGCTTGTGTTCGGCAGGGCTGTCCATAGTTTCCTTGAAGGTTCAGCACCACTCGAGTCATTATCTGAAGAAAAAATAATAGCAGAGTATAAGGGCGTTGATATAGTGGGGGTGCCTGATTTATGGCATAACGAGGTCATATCTGATTATAAGATAACGTCTGTGTGGTCGTTTCTATTAGGTGAAAAGAAGGAATGGATAACACAGTTAAATCTATATAAGTGGCTGTATGAAAAGAGCATAGGCCTGAATTCAAACAAGCTTGAAATACATGCTATATTGAGGGACTGGCAGAAGAGCAGGGCATTATACGATTCCGATTATCCAAAAATACCTTACATGGTCATGGATATTCAGATTGTTGAAAATATAGAGGAGAAAATTGATACATGGCTGGCAAGATATGAAAGCAGGGATCCATGCACGTTAGAGGAGAGATGGGCAAGACCAGACACGTGGGCGGTAATAAAGAAGGGCAACAAAAGGGCGTCAAAAGTGTTTGATAATAAGGATGAGGCATATGAATATTGCGGTGGTTTGAAGGGCGATTATAATGTGGAGGAAAGAAAGGGTGGTAATCCTCGATGTGAGGAATACTGCCTTGTGAGAAGTTTTTGTGATGTAAAGGATGTAAATATTTAAAATAAAAAAAAGATAAGGAGGGTAATATGTTTGAGGGGTATAAATGGAAAAAAGCTGGGTGGGATAGTCCTGCGGAAGCGGAGAATTGGTATAATGCTGGATGGGAATATCCTCACGAGGCTATAGAGTGGAAACAAGTTGGATGGGACGATCCTATTGAAGCAATGAAATGGCATTATGCAGGTTGGGACGACCCCGAAGAAGCTATGAATTGGCGAAAAGAGTGGGATGACCCTTTTGAGGCAAAGAGGTGGTGGGATGTTAGTTATTGTAAAACATGGAATGACCCCGTTGAGGCTAAAAAATGGTATGATGCAAATTTTGATTCTGATGTAGCATCATACGTTGCATGGGAGTATTTTAATGCAGGCTGGGCAGATCCTAAGGAGGCGGCTAAATGGTGGAAATATGGATGGGGCGATGCTGTCGAAGCAATGAAATGGAAGAAAAAAGGCTGGAGCAATCCATATACTGCAAGAAAGGCATATTTATTTTATTCTAAATACGAAAAAAGCAGTCAATCGAACAAAGGAGGTTAAAAATATGAAAGATAGTTTTAACTGGGAAAAATGGCAGAAAGCTGGTTGGTATTATCCTGCGGAAGCGGAGAATTGGTATAATGCTGGATGGGAGTATCCCATGGTAGCAATAGAGTGGTATAAACGTTGGAAAAGTGACCCTGGGACTGCAGGTGAATGGTTTGATGCTGGCTGGGCAGATCCTAAGGAGGCGAAGAGATGGTATAAGGCTGGCTGGACTGATGCTGTAGAGGCAAAGAGGTGGTGGGGTGTAGGCTGGGATGATCCTGATGAAGCGATTAGTTGGTATGAATCAGGGTGGAGAGATCCTGAAGAGGCATTGGAGAGATATCAGGAATAATAAAAGGAGGGTAATCATGAAAAAAGAACGTATTGAGGAAATTATTAGACAAATAATAGTTAAAGGGTTAAGGGATGAGGTAGTTGCTTGTTTGAATTCTGCATGTGCTCATCTTGATTATGTTAAAAGGGATGAAAATTTCGAGGAGAGAATAAAGCTGGCAACAGAATGTATAAAGGATGCTGGTTATTTATATGAAGAGTTGAAAAAATACGAAGGAGGCAAAGATGTGGCTGTGGGACAAAAATAAAAAGCTATGTATACCAACTTCAGATATTAAAAAGTTCTGGATATATGAAAATGAATTGGGAATGTGGGATGTGCATTGCATATTAACGGACAATACTGATGTGAAGCTTGGGTCATGCTATACACATTATTATGCCATGGAGTTTATCGATGATATAGTTGACAGCATTAGCAAAAAGAAGTAAGTAGAGAGGAGAACAATATGGATAGAGAAAAATTTACAAAACAACTTCCTCAGGTAGCGGATGAGCGGGACGTAGACGGATGCTGGAACGGCGGGAAACATGGAGAGTATTTTCGTTGTTATTTGTGCGGATATAGATTTAAAGTTGACGATTATTGGCGTTGGGTATACGCTGGAAATACGGGCTTAGGGAATTTGATAGTATGCGAAAAATGTGATGGTAACGATGTGCTAGAACGCTGGCGTCTTGCTAATGAAGAAGCAGAACAACGTTTCTGGTGGTTGTATATTAATCAGGTGGGATAAATGACCACAGCATGATGGGTAAGAGGTTTCTGATATTCTTCATGTTGATATGACTCCCGATGTGGATTTGCCATTGCGTATTCTTAAAACGTATAGGAAAAATTGTGATTGTAGATGGTCTGATAATTCTGGAGAAGAACCTAATGACCTATTATTAAAGATGATGAACGAGCATCAGGAGCAAAGAGCTAAATTGTTAGATGAGGCAATAAAGATATTAGAAGGAAACCTAAAAAATATAAACAAAGAAAAATAATTATAATGGATTTTTAACTCCATGCCTATTCTTTTAATATTTTCAATTAATTATTGACAATAGTTAAATAAAAGGATAATATATGTTATGGGCAAGAAAAAAGAAGTAGGTTCAATTAAACCTCCATTTGTGAAGGATAACGGCAGGCCAGTTAAATTATCTCCTGAAATACAAAAGGCAATAATTGAGGCTGTCGAGGGATATCATCCTAATATGCCTCTCAAATCGTTATATTTGGCTTACAACGAATTTTTTGTGTGGCATGAAGGGATTTACCTATGTTCGATACCAACCATGCCTTAAAATTGAAATATGGCGAAATGGAGGCACATTTGACTATTTTATTAGAAAAGGAGGAGCAAGGAGGTAACATGGAAAAATTTAAACATACCATATCAGAAACAGTCCTGCTGCGACAGATAAGAGAGTGTTTGAGATTTTATGGCTGGTTTGTAATACGCATTCAGCAAGGGTTAGGATGCCATAAGGGCATATCGGATTTGATAGCGGTCAAGGAAGGGAAAACGGTATTTATTGAAATTAAGAAACCAGGAGGTGTGCTTTCAGAATATCAGAAAAAATTCAGGGATGATATTGAGGCACATGGTGGAAAGTATATCGTGGCGATGAATATAGAAGATGTTTTGGTTAAACTGAAACATATTTAAAAAAACAAAGGAGGGTATATGATAGTAAAACCGAATGAACAATTTGAAATGGTAGTAAAAAAAATAACAGAAGTTATGAAAGAGTTTGACCTGAATCCTACTGTAGATATTGATATTAAACATCCTGATATAATAGAAATAGGAGAACAACGTAAATCAATATTTTTTGGAGAACTGAAGATTATTTGCTGGCTTGGAGATAAATACTTTGATTGTGTGAAGGAGGAGTAGTAAACTACCCTCACCTATCAAAGATAGGAAAGGGCTTTAGGAGAGACATGCGAAACAAGGTTCAACATATCAAATTCCTTTCGGGCTGGTTTACAAGACAACCCCAACTGGGCAATATTCTTATGAGGATATGCAGAAGATTGTGGATGCAAACGAGAAATTAGTTAGAGAGTTAAAAAATGGGTAAAGTTCTAATCGCCTGTGAAGAAAGTCAGGCAGTAACAAAAGAGATGCGAGCATTAGGCGTTGAAGCCTACTCATGTGATATAGAGCCATGTTCAGGTGGTCATCCAGAATGGCACATACAGGGAGATGTAACGCCATTGCTTGAAAAGGAATGGGACATGATTATTGCATTCCCACCATGTACTGATTTGGCTGTGTCGGGTGCGAGATGGTTTGCAGAAAAGCAAGCAGACGGCAGGCAACAAAAGTCGATTGATTTTTTTATTCAGTTCACTCGATTGCGTTGCAAATGGGCGATAGAGAATCCAATCGGAATTATGTCCAGTAAGTTTAGAAAACCTGATCAAATTATACAACCCTGGCAATTCGGACATGGTGAAACAAAAGCAACGTGCCTCTGGATTAACGATCTTCCAAAGTTAAAACCTACCAATGTTGTTGAAGGTAGGGAACAAAGAATCTGGAAAATGGCTCCATCTCCAGAAAGAGCCGCATTACGGTCAAAGACTTTTATAGGTATAGCAAAGGCGATGGCTTCCCAATGGGGAGTATTAGTTAAATGAAAATCTATTTTGAGCTTTTCTAACTTTGGTTCTTTCCCTGATATGGGTCAAGTTTTCAATGGCAATTCCCTTGTTTTCAGATATAGCCTTCTCTACAACTTGCTTTGCTATGGTATGATTGGTAATAGTAGCAAATCTCTGTTCTCTGCCTCCAAGCCGTTTCAAGAGCTTTTTTGCTCCCTTAGTGCCTTTGCTTTGAACAGATTTTCGCACCTTAAAATATTTATCTCTAACTTCATTAAGCTGTTTAGAGTTAAAATTAGTCCCATCAGAAAGAGTTGCAATATTTCTTATTCCAAAATCTACTCCGATAAATTCTTCAACATCCTTAATATCTTCTTCAGGAATGTCAACTATCTGGAAAAGGTAAAATTTGCCTTTTTTTGTTATAAGGTCAGCTTCGCCTTTGATATAAGGAAGATATTTAGGATTATGGCAAATAAATGGAATTTTGAGCCTTCCATTAACAGACCAGATAGAAACAATTTGTTTGTCAATGTTATAAGAAAGAATACGAGGGTCATAAGTAATAGCTCCAAGAGGATTAAAGGAACGTTTTCTTTTCTTATCAAGTTTATAGGCATTTACAACTTTGCTAATACAACGAATAAGCATTTGAGCAGAAAGTCCAGAAATCTTTTTCAGGTCATGGTAAACAAGATGATGGACTTTGAATTGGTTAAAGACCTTCTTCTCCCAAATGGCATCAGAGATTTTATTGCATATAAGATTGCTTTTCTTAATTGTCTCAAGGAGGGCTTTGCCCTGTTCATCTGTGGGAAGAAGCTTTATCTGCAAAGTAAGTTTCATATAGATATATTATCAAATATTAGATATAATGTCAATAGAAAGGAGGATGGGCAATTCCTCCCACCCCTGAAGGGATGGGTTTCTTTGCCCTAAATTTTATGAAAGGAGGTAGAAGATGAAAGATATGGTATGTCCAAAGTGTGGCAGTCCAAGTATATATAGGGATGATGATTATCGATACAATATGCAAGTTATTGCTTGTTTGATATGTGGATGGCGGTTATATAGGCATAAACTGATAAAATATAGAAAAATGAGGAGGCATAAATACGAAAGGAAAAGGGCACAAATATAGGTTGAAAAAGAAAAATACTTGACTTTTGTTTGCAAAAGTGAAAGCCTATAAGTATATGGAATATATTCAGTTATCAGCTATCAAATTAAATCCTAATAATCCTCGTAGAATTAAGGGGGATAATTTTAAATCCCTTGTAGAGTCTATCAAGCGTGATCCTGAATACCTCGAAAAGAGGGGTATAGTCATTGCTGATGGTGTTATCCTGGGCGGCAATCAGCGGTATCTTGCTATAAAGGAGGCATTGAAGGATGATGTATTTAGAAAATCCCTTGGATTAGAAAAAGGAATGATTCCTGCTTCATGGATTATCGATGCCTCCTCGTGGACAGAGGAGAAACGCAGGCGGTTTGTTATTGTCGATAACGGCATGTGGGGAGAATGGGATTTTGATATGTTAGCCAATGATTGGAGTGACTTACCGCTAAATGATTTGGGGATTGATTTGCCAGAAGATTGGCTGGATATAAAAGATAATAATATTGATGAGGAAGACATTGAGGAGCAGATAAATAGGGCAGAGGAGTTGAATAAAATATGGAAAGTTAAAGCTGGGGATTTATACAAGATAGGAGATCACCGTTTACTTTGTGGGGACTGCACAGATAAGAATATAATGAATAGGTTAATGCAAGGTGAAAGAGCGGATATGGTATTTACTGACCCGCCATACGGGGTAGACTATGCAGCGAAGAATAATTTTTTAAATGCAATAGATGAAGGAAATCGTAACCAGACACCCATCGTTAACGATGGTTTTGATATTGATTCCCTGATGAGCAAAGTGCTTTATCCTGCCTTTTGCTTGATAAAAGAAAATCTTGCGGAAAAATCGAGCTATTATATCACTGCACCACAAGGTGGAGATTTATTATTAAAATATTTAATAGCAATGGATAAAGCAGGAATACCATTAAGGCACATGCTTATATGGGCGAAAAACAATCACGTGCTTGGAAGAACTGATTATAATTATAAGCATGAGCCAATTCTTTATGGTTGGATTAAGTCTTATGTTTTTTATGGATTGGGCAAATATAAGTTTTCAACATGGGAGATAGATAAACCCTTGAAATCGGAGCTACATCCGACTATGAAACCAGTGGAGTTGGTTGAAAATGCGATATTAAATAGTTCTAAAAGGGATGATGTAATTCTTGATATCTTTCTTGGTTCAGGCACAACCATGGTTGCCTGCGAAAAGACAGGGCGTAAGTGTAGGGGAGTGGAGATAAGTCCAGAATATTGCGCAGTGATTTTACAGAGGATGACAGACGCATTCCCTGATATAAACATAGAGAAGGTTGAATTGTAATTATGGACAAAAACATAAAAGACGATGCTGTAATAGAGGCAACAACGAATAAGGCGCAAAAAGACGCAAAAAAGGCGCAAAAAGACGCAAAAAAGAACGCAAAAGATGATATTGTTAAAAAAAATAAAAAGGTTGGAAGACCCCTTATAGATATTGATTGGGTAGAGTTTGAGAAGCTATGTGCCATGCATTGCACACAAGAGGAGATAGCCGATTGGTTCAGATGCACTATGGATACAATACAAAATAGGTGCAAAATCCAATATGGTAAAGATTTTTTCGAAGTTTATCAGGAAAAAAAAGGCACAGGTAAAATATCACTCAGGCGTAAACAATGGCAGGTAGCCTTGGGTGGAAATATAACTATGTTGATATGGCTAGGCAAACAATATCTCAATCAGAAGGATACAAATAGGACTGAGCTTGCAGGTGTAGACGGATTACCATTAGGGATGAAATCGCAAGTAGTAAACAAGATAGACCTATCGGATAAATCAGCAGAGGAGCTAAAAAACATTAGGGAGACCATAAAGATGTTGGAGGATAAAGTAAACGAGAAGGCTGGAGATGGCAAAAACGCAGACAATACTTAGCGTAAGTCCTGAATTTTTATCATCGGCATATAAGCAGGTTACTGTCGAGTTATGCAGAAAATCCCTTTTTATATTCATTGAAGAGTTTTGGAGTGAAGTATCAAACGATACCTTTCAATCAAACTGGCATATCGAGTATATATGCAGTGAGCTTGAAAAGGTGGCAAGAAGGGTTGGCAGTAACTTACCTAAAGAACATGATATAATTATAAATATTCCACCTGGGATGTCCAAAACGAGCATGGTTAGTATTTTCTTTCCTGTCTGGTGCTGGCTTACATGGCCTTGGATGAAATTTATAACTGCGTCATATTCTGGCACTCTATCTTTAGAGTCTGCTGAATATAGTAGAGACCTGATACGTTCGCAGAAGTTTGTTGATTTCTTTCCTGAATTATCAGTCAAGCAGGATAAGGATACAAAGTCAAACTTTCGCATTCAGAAGACAGGCGAGGATGGGACGATTATGCTTGGAGGGAATAGATATAGCACATCAGTTGGAGGCACACTAACAGGCTTTCATGGGCATATCATTATTGTAGATGACCCCATTGATCCTAACAGGGCGATGTCTGAAGTAGAGTTGAAAAATGCTAATAACTGGCTGGATCAGACGCTAAGCACAAGGAAGACGGACAAGGAAATATCAACAATGGTAATGATAATGCAAAGGCTACATGAGAATGACCCCACAGGGCATATCCTGTCTAAAAAGAAGGCTAACGTGAAACATATCAGCTTACCAGGTGAGATAAAAAATTATCATAGCACCTTAAAACCTGCTGAATTGGCTGAAAGGTATGTCGATGGCTTACTTGATCCTAACCGTATGAATTGGAGCGTGCTAAAAGACCTTGAGGCTGACCTCGGACAATACGGCTATGCTGGACAGATAGGGCAGAGACCTACTCCACCTAGTGGAGGCATGTTCAAGGTTGACCATCTTTCGATCATTGAGATATTACCTGCTAATGGCATAGAAGGCATAATCAGGGCGTGGGATAAAGCAGGAACAATAGGAGGCGGGGCATATACGGTAGGATTGAAAATGTATCGGTATAATAATGGCAAATTTGTTGTTGCAGACGTTGTGCGTGGACAGTGGAGCAGTGAGGAGAGAGAGGCTATCATAAGGCATACGGCAGAGGCTGATGGAAGAGATGTTATGATATGCATTGAGCAAGAAGGTGGTTCAGGAGGCAAGGAATCAGCAGAGGCTACGGTAAGAAACTTGGCTGGATATATAGTGAAAAGACATCACCCCACAGGAGATAAAATACACATGGCTGATACAGTTAGCGTGCAGGTAAATAATGGCAATGTCATGCTATTGAGGGGCGATTGGAATGCTGCTTTCAAGGAGGAGTTGCGTAACTTTCCTTTTGGAATATACAAGGATCAGGTAGATGCACTGTCTATGGCGTTCAGGACATTGGTAGAAAAGAAGCAGGCGGGTCCTTTGATAAGGAGACATTAAGATGGCAAAAATGCAAGAATTACAATCACGGATACAAGCATTAAGTGAGCTGATAAGCAGAGTAAGACTTGCCTCAAAACTTGGTATTCAATATGACGGCAAACGTGACCTTTATGCTGCACTTGGCTATCCCTTGGATATTAGCTTTGAGGATTACTATGCTCGCTATCGCAGACAGGATATAGCAAAAGCTATAATCGATAGACCTGTAAATGCTACATGGCGGGGAGATATAACTATATTTGAAACAGATGAGGAGGAGACTCCACTTGAAAAGGCATGGCTGGATATAGAGAAAGCATTGAAGGTGAAGTCATGTTTTGCAAGAATTGATAGACTTGCAGGATTAGGGCATTATGCTGTCCTTGTCCTTGGCTTTGATGATGTTCAGATACCCTTGGATATGTCGAGACCTGTTAAAATTGGCAATAGAAAGCTGAAGTATATCAAACCCATCAGTGAGGCAAACGCTATTATCTCAAGATATGAAATGAATACCACTAATGAAAGGTATGGACTGCCTACGATGTATCAGATTACGTTTACTGTGCCTGGGGGGCTTGAAACTACCACAATCAACGTGCATTATAGCAGGGTAGTCCATATAGTTAGTCAATCAATAGAAGGCGAGGTAGAAGGCATTCCTCGGCTGGAGGCGGTTTACAATAGGCTGATGGACTTAGATAAAGTGGTTGGCGGTAGTGCTGAAATGTTCTGGCGTGGGGCAAGACCTGGATATCAGGGTAAGTTGGACGAGGACTTTACCATAGGTGATAAAGATATTGATGAGCTTGAGGCACAGATAGATGAATTTGAGCATAATTTGCGAAGACTTATTATAAATAGAGGCTTATCCCTTGAAGCCTTATCTCCACAGGTAGCAGACCCCACAGCTAACGTTGATACGATAATCTCTATGATATGTGCTGAAACTGGCATACCTAAACGTATACTCCTTGGTAGTGAAAGGGGGGAGCTTGCAAGCACTCAAGACTGGGATAGCTGGCTTACTCTGATTAACGATAGGAGAAATGATTATGCAGAGCCTGTAATCGTTAGGCCATTTGTGGACAGACTTATAGAAGTTGGGGCACTGCCTAAACCTATAGCAGAGTATTCTATTATATGGGAAGACCTTTGGAGCATGAGCGAGAAAGATAAAGTAGAGATAGGACGGACAAGGGCTGCTGCCTTGAAAGATTATATTATGAGTCCCGGGGCTACAGATTATATGCCTATAGAAGCATTTCTAAAATATATCATGGCATTGGAAGATGAAGAGATAGAATGGATAGATGAGTTAAGGATGGGGGAAATAGAAGAGGAAGAGGCAAGCATGGGGCAGGGTGAGGGGGAACATGCAGAGTAACCTTGCATTTAAACTTGATATAAACAAGAGAAAGATACTGAATAGCTATGATCCTACCCATACTACTACCCTACGCAATATGTTTGTGAGAGAGATGAACAGGAGATTTAACAGACTGATTAAGGCGATAAATCAAGCAATAGTAGACAGAGATTGCTTTGGATTGAAGAGGATAGGAGGCTATGCTGCACCTTTTAACAGGGCTTTCAATTTTCCTCGCAGTCAAGACAAAGTGTCGGCATTTATGGACTGGCTGGACAAACAGGTAAAGGAAGACCTATTGGAAATAAGAAAAGAACAGCAATTAGGGCAGGCTATAGAACAGGCATGGACTAATACATATATCCATAGTGCATATCAAAAGGGGGTATTGAAGGCAAGAGGAGAGCTAAAGGCTGAAGGATACGATATACCAGACATAGATGAGCAAGGCGGTATTGGTGCGGTGCTGAATGGCCCTATCCATGCAGATAGGTTGGGTTTATTGTTTACGAGGACATATTCAGGCTTGAAAGGCATAACAGATGCAATGGATAGTCAAATTAGTCAAGTCCTTGCTATGGGTATAGCAGATGGAAAGTATCCCATAGAATTGGCTAAAATGCTGAATAAGACCATTACAGGCATGGGCGAGGATTTAGGTATTACCGATGCACTGGGACGGTTTATCCCTGCAAAGAGGCGTGCTGAAATGCTGGCAAGGACAGAAATCATAAGGGCACATAATCAGGCAATACTGCAAGAGGCTAAAAACTGGGGAATAGAGGGCGTGCATGTAATAGCAGAGGTTGTAACGGCTGGCTGGAATGTATGTCCACAGTGCCAAAGGCTTGAAGGGAAGACATTTAGCATAGATGAGGCATGGAATCTATTGCCCGCGCATGTAAACTGCAGGTGTTCGTTTGTGATGAATGAGATTAATAAGGAGGTTTAAAAATGCCCTGGAAGATAGATGATGTGGAAGATTTCAAGAAAGGCTTGACAGATAAGCAAAAAAGACAATGGATTGCTATCGCTAATAGTGCCTTGCAAAAGTGTCTTGATGAGGGAGGTGATCAGAAGACATGTGAAGTATCAGCTATCAAGCAGGCAAATGGTATTGTGGGTAATTCTGTATACCATGCTATAAAGGCGAAGATGCCTTATAATATTCAGATAAAGAAACATCAGGGGGAGAAACACCTAGTAGTTCCTGTAGTTATGATGGTTGAGGGGGTCCACAATGGCAGTCATGGAGCATTATATCATCCTGGTAGTGAGCTTGGAAAGATACCAGACGCTTGGAATGGAATACCAGTGGTAGTCCATCATCCTGAAGAGAATGGCTATTATGTATCGGCAAATTCACCTAATCTTATAGACGAGAAGGTTATAGGCAGAATATACAATGCAAAGTTTGAGAATGGGAAGCTGAAGGCTGAAGCATGGATAAATGAAAATAAGGCCTCGCAGGTAGCACCTGAAATACTTCAAATGCTAAGAGACCGCAAGATAGTTGATGTAAGCGTTGGAGTATTCACTGATGATGAAATGGTTAGCGGTAATTGGAATGGAGAAAATTATGTAGGCATAGCAAGGAATCATAGACCTGACCATTTAGCTATCTTGCCTGATGAAAAAGGAGCATGTTCTATTGAAGATGGCGGGGGGCTTGGATTGTATTCGCAAAAAGAAAGTGCTACTATTTATTTTGATGAGGGGGTATATATGGCAAGCATAAGATTTTCGGGCACAGAAAGCACAGAATGGACTGCACCTACATTGCAGGATTTTGGCATAGAGGGGCAATGGGAAGACTTATCACGTGCTGAAAGGGCAAGAATAGCCTCCCATTATCTTATAGGCAGTGCAGATGCTGAAACATTTGAATACCTGAAATTTCCTGTAGTGAATCCTAAGACAGGCAAGCTGAATGAGCGGGCATTAAGGGCAGTAATAGGTGGCAGGGGGACACAGATTAAGGGAGTAAGTGATGATGAAAGGAAGAGAGCAAGACGTAAGGCATATCAGCTATTGAATAGTGAATTTAATGCTGGTTTAGAAATACCAGACCTTACAAATTTAAAAGAAGGAGGAGGTAACATGAAAGAAGGAGTAAAGGAGTTAGTGGCAATGGCAGGTTCTGTATATACGGAAGCTGATGCAGAATGGCTTGAGAAATTAGAAGATAAGCATATACAGACATTGAAAAAACTTGTTGAGGCTGGCATTGAGGCACAGAAAAAACTTGAGGAGGCACAGAAAGAATTGGAAGAGCTGAAAAAGAAGGCAGTAACCGTGAACAAAGAAGACCTATTACAGGCATTAGAGGCTACCATATCAGACCCTGCAAAGGCTGAAAGATTATTTGCACCTGAAATGAGAGACCAGTTTAGGTATGGGCAGAAGTTGTATAATGAACATAGGAAATCCCTAATAGGTCATATCCTTGCTAATCAGGCTGCTAAGGTTTGGGATGAGAAGGAGCTTGAGGGTAAAAGTTTTTCAGACCTTGAGAAAATAGCAGGTTCTATCAAGACAGTTGTTGATTATTCACTGGCTGGGGCTGAAATGAAGCATGATAATGATGAGGTATTGCTACCCATCAATGTCAATAGCATGAAAAAAGAAAAGGAGGTAAAGTAAGATGGCTTACAATACAATTAAGATTAAGAAACATAGTGATGTGGTTGAGGAATATGTGGCAAGTGCTACCATAACCCCTGGAATGCTGCTTGAGCTTGATAGCACTGGCAAAGTAAAACCCCACTCCCAAGCAGGAAAGACATGTGAGAAAATGTTTGCACTTGAGGACGAATTACAGGGCAAAGGGATAGATGATGACTATGAAGCAGGCGACAAGGTTCAGTGCTGGATACCAGGCAGAGGGGATGTAGTATATGCTATTCAGGACACAAGCGAAGGTGTAAGTATAGGAGAATTTTTGGAATCAGCAGGTGATGGAACTTTACAGGCAGTAATACCTGAATCAGATAGTGCGGCTACATATCCTGATTCTGTAGTTGGTGTGGCAATAGAGGCAGTAACTACCACATCTGATGAGACAAGAATTTTAGTGAGAATAATCTAAGGAAAGGAGGAAAAACGAAATGGTAAATATGGATTTAATTGGCAATGGAAAGGCAATAGGAGAGGTAGCAAATGTATTTGTTGCTCAGAGCAGGCTTGATATAGGTGCTATGAGACCTTTTATCGGGCGTGATGGCAGGGCATATATCTCTATATATTCAGGTGGAGACCCTACCAAACCAGAGAATTATCATACAATTCAGGCAAATGCTGCGACATTGAGAAGGGATGAATGGAAACAGCTTGATGATGCAGTATTAATGGCTGCACAGTCAAGGCTTACAGGCATTCAGGATTTGATAGACAATGGGCTTGTATATAACCTTGGCAATGCAATGGGGACTACGGTGCTTGAGTGGCATGATATATCAGATGCCATGGAAGCTGATATTACTATGGATGGCGTATCAAGGAGCAAGGGCGATAGACCAGTATATCAGACTAATTACTTGCCTATCCCTATAATCCACGTTGATTATGAAATCAATCTAAGGGTGCTTGAGGCAAGCAGGAAGCTGGGGAATCCTCTTGATACTGTTAGCGCTGAAAGGGCTGCAAGGAAGGTGGCAGAAAAGCTGGAATCCCTATTGTTCACGGATACTACCTATTCATTCGGCGAAAAAGACGACAGATCAAGAAATTCAATATACACCTATCTTAGCCACCCTGACAATAACGATGTAACTATGGCTAAAGCATGGGATGATAGTTCAACTGATGGGGAGGATGTTATTAATGACGTTCTGTCTATGAAGCAGGCACTAATCGATGCAGGATTCTATAATACCTATTTGGTATATGTTCCTACTGCATACGAAACAGTTCTTGATATGGATTACGATTCTACTACCCCTGGTATTACCATCAGAGAAAGAATATTGAAAATAGGCGGAATAAAGGATGTGAAGGTAGCTGATACACTGCCTGATGATACAGTCGTAATGGTGCAGATGACCTCTGATGTGGTAAGACTTGTGAATGGACTTGCTATTCAGAACGTAGAGTGGCAGACAGAAGGACGATTCATCACAAAACATAAGGTATTGACCATTCAGGTGCCTCAAATTCGTTCTGACTCTAATGGCAAGTGCGGGGTTGCGGTGCTTTCTAAATCATAGGAGATATCATGGATAGCGAAAGAAAAGCTATCAGATTCAAGAAAATAGGCGGGGGTTCTCTTAGGATTGGCAAAAGAATTATCAAACCTAATCAAGAGTTCTATGCCTATGAAGATGAGATACCCCCTATTTTTTTACAACGCTTGCAGGTATTAGATGGGACGGCGATAAAAGAACAGATAAAAAAGATAGAAGCTAAAGGCAAAGCTGAAAACAAATATGAAATACAGGCAAGGGGGAGTGGGTGGTTCGATATCGTAAATACGGTATCAGGCAAAAAACTGAATGAGCGGGCATTGAGAGTGGAAGAGGCATATAAATTGCTGAAGGAGATAATGGCGTGATATGGAATATACCACGGATATGGGAAGATGGGGAGTGTTGGATTATAGGCGGTGGTCCTTCTATATGTGAAGTGCTGAATATCCCTCTTGATATTCAAGAAGGCATTCGCAATGGCACACTGCCTTATTCTGCATACTCTCCATACTTTGAGCCTATAAGGGATAAACATATCATAGGGGTTAATAATGCCTTCAAACTTGGTGAATGGGTTGATGTTCTGTTTTTTGGCGATATAAGCTGGTATTTGAGATATAAGGATGAGCTTATATCCTTTCATGGACTAAAGGTAACAAGCACTGGAAGACTGAACAGTCCTGAAGGGCAAATTGCAGGCATAAAGTATGTAGAAAGAGACAAGAGTAAACCAGAGGGTATAAGCACAGAAAGAAATAAAATATCATGGAATAGAAATTCAGGAGCCTCGGCAATAAATCTTGCAGTTCACTTTGGGACTAAAAGAATATATCTTCTTGGTTTTGATATGTCCTTGGATGAACAGAAATATAGCCATTGGTTTGGCAGATATCCGCACAAGGACAAGGACAGATATCCACCTTTCAAACTACACCTTAAGGGATTCCCTGCAATAGCAAATGATGCAAAAAAGCTTGGAGTGGAGATATACAATGTAAGTCCTAATAGCAAGATTGATGTCTTCCCTAAAATAACCTTGCAGGAGGCATTGAATGAGCATAGGACAAACATAATAGTAGAAGAAAATAGAGATATAATATCAGAAGCTACAGAGAATAATGAAGACATAATATCTGTAGTAACAGCGACAGGGGATAAGCCATTGGCATTTTCTTTATGTGTTCGATGGATGCTAAAGCAGACAAGAAAACCAGACCAGTGGATAGTAGTAGATGATGGAAATACCCCCATTGATGAACAGGATATCAAAGATATACCTTTCCTAACATATATTAGAAGAGAGCCTGCTGAAACAAGGACTGCCTCTTTTCTTGGTAATTGGCGTGAGGGATTGGAGAATTGTATAGGCAACAAAATAATCATTGTAGAGGATGACGAATACTATGCCTCACGATATATCGAGACTATGGCAAAGATGCTAAATGGATATGAAATTATCGGAATAACGAGATCAAGATATTACAATATAGCCTCTACATGGTTTAAGCGTATTCCTAACATAGACCATGCAAGCTGGGCACAGACAGCATTTTCAGCAAGATTGATGCCTGATATTATGGATTTGCTATGTGGCAACGAATCGCTTGACTTGAGGCTATGGAAAAAGATATTAGCGGAGGATATATCACACAAACTATTTGATGATAATGAATATCTCTTTGTGGCAATCAAAGGACTTCCCGGGCGTCCTGGTTTTGGAGGGGCACATAGAATAAAAAGGGTAATGGACAGCAGTCTCAAACAGCTTAGAGAGTGGATGCCTGATATTGAAGATTTTAACCTGTATAGAGAAATACACGAAAAGCTGAAGGCAGGTAAGATATGATAACAGCAAGCGATGTAAAGAAGATACTGGATACAAACATAGCTGATGATTCTATCATTGCATACATAACCACAGCAGGAATGATAATAGACACGGCATATGAAGGTGAGGCTGTAGCAGACGGCTACAAGGATGAAATGCAGAAGTGGCTAACGGCACACCTGATTGCTAGCACACAATCGTATCCTGTAACAAGGGAAGAGGCTGATGGGGTAGCGGTAACATATCAGGCAATGCAGACAGGCAAAGGGCTTGAGATGACAGCATACGGACAGCATGTCTTAATGATGGATGTTAAAGGCAAGCTGAGCGGTATAATGGGCAAGAAGGCAAGCATGAGGACAGTAAAGGGAGTCTAATGAAGAGGCTTGAGAACCTGATAAATAAAATAGCAGTGCAGAAGGCTGTATATTGGGGGAATCCTAAATCTGATGGCTATGGGGGTTATACTTTTGATGATCCGATAGAATTAGATGTTAGGTGGAGGGATATAAACAAGGTAATATCAACTACAAAAGATGAGCAGTATGTATGCAAGGCTGAAGTGATAGTTAAACAAGATGTTGATGTTGGAGGCTATATATGCCTTGGCAGTCTTGATGAGATAGATAGTTCGGCTGATCCTTATTCTGTTGGAGCGTATGAGATAGTAAGGTTCGATAAGATACCAGCACTACATAGGACAGATGAGTTTATCAGGAGGGCGTATCTTTGAGTGCAATAGAAAAAGAAAGTCTTGAAGAGATTATGAGAAACTTGAATAAAGAAATCAAGGCAATCAAGGGTAGGACTATGAAGGGATATATCAGGGCTGCAAGACTTGTAAGGCGTGATATGGATAGGACGCCTCCGTTGATACCAGTAGGAAAGACAGGAAATTTGCGGGCAAGCTGGGACACACAACCTGCATATAGGGGGACTACACCTATCCTATTTTTGGGGTTTGGTGCTGAATATGCTATATATGTCCACGAAAATTATGGGGCTCATTTCAAGAGACCTAACGCTGGGGCTGGGTTCTTTGTAGCTGCTATAAATAGAAACAAAGAGAGGATACTTGAGATACTTAGGGAGGAGGCAAAGATTAGATGAATCCTGCAAGTAAAGATATATGCACAATTCTTGAGGAGTATGGCATTGACTCAAGTTCTGATAGCGGAGACCTTGGATTGGTATTTGCAGAAAACCTTTTCGTTGGTCGTGAGCCTCCTGCACCCGATAATTGCGTCATAGTATTTGATATCCCTGGGGATGCTGAAATGTTAACTTTGGATGGGCAAAAGGGATATTATTTCCCTTCAGTTCAGGTAAGAGTAAGAAATAGAAATTATATGGATGGCTGGAAGTTGATACAGGATATATGCAACGTATTGCATGGACTGCATAATGTTGTTGTAGATGGCACTGCATATGACCTTATAAGGGCTGTTGATAGTCCTTTTTTGTTTGATTGGGATCAGAATCATAGAGCAAGGTTTGTAGCAGATTTTAATATTTATCGCAAAAAAAATGAATAAGGAGGTAGAAAGATGGCAATAACAGGAGTAGGAACATATTTTCAAAAATGGGATGCGTCAAAAACAGACTGGGTAACTATAGCAGAAATAACTAACGTAGGAGGTCCATCTGCTACGAGGGGCACACATGACACAACAACGCTTGATACTGAAGGTGGATACAGGACTTTTATAGCAGGATTCAGGGATGCTGGAGAAATTACATTGTCAATGAATTTTACAAGGACAGGGTTTGATCTCATGCTTGCTGACTTTGAATCTGATGAGCCTCAAAATTATGAAATTGTTCTACCAGACGAGGATATTACCACTATAGAATTTGAGGGGTTGGTTACAGGGCTGCCACTAACTATCCCTGAAGGAGTGGTAACCGTTGAGGTAACAATCAAGATCAGCGGTCCAATATCTATAAATTCAGGAGCAGAGTCCAGTTCCCCTGGAGCATAATAATAAAGGAGGTTCAGCATGAAACTATTGACGAGGGATATGTTGCTTGCAAAGCAGAAACTGCGAATAGAAAGGGTTGACCTTGGAAATGATGAATATGTGTATGTGAGAGAGATGACTGGACAGGATAGGGATAGATTTGATCAGATGCTAATGACCATCAAGAATGATGGCTCAGGTGAAAAGGTAGTAAGGTCGCTTGATGATTTCAGGGCAAAGCTTGCAGTATGCACAATATGTGATGAGGAGGGCAATCTACTTTTAAAACCTGAAGATTATCAGGCACTAAGTAAGAATATCAGTGCTGCAAGGCTTGATAAGATAGTTACCGTAGCACAGGAATTGAGCAAAATTAGTGAACAGGATGTAAACGATATGCTAAAAAACTCCTCGGACGCCCTGAACGAAGATTCTATTTCAGGTTAGCAAAAATGTTAGGATATGCCCATCCTGACATAATGCTGAATGAGCTAACCTCAAGTCAGATAGCTGAATGGATGGCATATGACAGACTTGAGCCTATCCACATGGGAGAAATGGGATGGGCTATTTTATGTTCAGTGGCGTCTAACATAGCGATTTCTATATATGGTAAAAAGGGAAGTAAGTATACAAAACCAGCAGACTTCATGCCTGGATATCAAAATATGGTAGAAAAAAAGCCTCAAACAGTGGAGGAGCAGAAAGAAATACTAAAAAGAATTGCCTCTATTCAGAATAAGAAATTCAAGAAAGGAGTAAAGAAACGTGGCTAATCTTGGACAGCTTATAACTACCTTTGGGGCAGACATGAAACCTCTTGATGCTGCTATTGAGGCACAGAGATTGAAACTTTCCTCCTTCCAAAATAGTATAGGATCATCATGGATAAATACATGGGGGAAGATGACCGCTCAGGTATGGGTAGCCTATGAGGCTGTTAAGACATTTACAAACTTTATCAAATCAGGCATAGAGGCAGTAGACAAATTCAACCTTACAGGCGTTCAGCTTGCCTCCATGATGACTGGTATGATGAAAGCTGACAATAGGACATTGCCTGAACGGTATAAGGAGGCAAGAGAATATGCTACTGATTTGCTGAAAGAGCTTGAGAAGATAGACAAACAGACATTACTTGGTGCAGAAGATTTGGCTACTATCACGCAAGAGATGATGAAACAAGGGGTGATAATAGATATAAACAATGCAAAGGAGATTCAGGCATTTACCACGTATGCAAATGCATTGGCAACCGCAACAGCGGGTGCACCCAATAAGATGATACAACTTCGACAAGAGACGAGGGCATTATTGCAAGGAGAAGTAAACCAATATTCTATCCTTGCCTCTATGATAAATGCACAGACAGGAGACCTTAAAACACAAGTAGAATTGCATAAAAAACAGGGTGATCTATGGCAGTGGCTTGCACAGCAATTACAAGGATTCGCTGCTGCACAGGATGAAATAAATGTATCATGGGAGGCTATATCCTCATCCATGGAAACTACATATACGCAAATTCTACGTGCTGGAATGCAAGTTGCCTATAAAGATATCATAGCCTTATGCCAAAAATTGAATAGTCTTGTAGACGAGAATAGAGAAACTATCACTCGGATAATGAATGATGGATGGATAGCGATAAGAGAGACCGCAAAAGCAGTATATGACATTGTAAAGAATATGGCGCCAGTATTAGAGTTGCTTGGTAAAACTACCATGACAATACTATATGGCTGGACAGGCATTATGGCAATCCTTCCTAACATAAAACAGGGATTTTCAAACATAGCAGAATATTTGATGTTATCCTCGGCAGCATTTATGGAATTATTCAGAGGGAATAAAGAAAGTGCTGGATACCTTGTAGATCAGGCATGGGACTTAATATGGAAAAAACGAGAGACTACTGCTGATGATACTCTAAACTACATAAGCAAAAGGGTAAAAGAATTATGGGGATTGGAAGCTCCTGAACAAGCAGGTGAGAAGACTACAGGAAAGACAGCTAAACCTGCTTTAGGAATACCTGCAGGCACAGATAATATGAAAAAGGCGATGGAGCAATTTACTTCATGGAAGCAACAGATAGATATGCTAAATCCATCCCTTACAGAAATGCAGAAAAAGCTGATGGATATTGACAAAGAAGCAGATAAGATGATGAAAGCTGGAGTGGCCGCAAAGGATGTAGAAATACAGAAGGAGCGGGCTAAGGGATATATTATTCTTGCAGAACAAATTGAAAAATCAAAGAAGGCTATGGAAGATATGAGTAAGGAATATCAGGCTCAAGCTGACTTTGAAAAGGCTATGAGAGAAAAAAGCATAGAAGGCATTGAAAAGCAACTAAATGCAGAAGATGAGTGGGTAGAGGATATGAGACTCAGACTCATAGATTTTGCCAAAAGCGTTGAGGAATACGAAAATAGAATGGTGGAAGTAACAGACATAGCAGAGAAAAAGAAAAGAGACATTATAGAGAAAAATAATAATGAAATAGCAATACTGAACAACCAGTATTATAGAAGTATGCTTGATATAGCAGAAGCTGAAATGTCTATGTCTAAAGCTGAAATTGTAAGGGGACGAGTAGAGGCGATTAAGGAAGCAATAAAATATCAGACTGAATATCTTGAGTTGCTTACTGCCGGGACTCCTGAATGGTATCAGCAAAGACAGGCTATAGCTGATTTAAATAAAGAATTGGCAGGCCTTATCCCTACAATGAAGGAATACACAGGTAGTTTTATTGAGGGCATGAAGTATGCGGCTGACTATGCAAGATACAATCTGCCTACTGATTTTCAGTATGGGGTGGATGCTATAAATGCTATGACATCAGGACTAAAAGATACATTTTCATCTGTAGTCAAAGATCTAAGAGAAAACAAATTGAAATCCCTTGGAGACTATATAGTAGACCTATGTGATAGGATATCGGACAAATGGATTGATATGCTTGCAGAAATGCTTGCAAACTGGGTAATGTATGGCTCAATGATACAAGGACAATCTTCCTCTGGAGGACTAACTGGCTTAATATCTGGTATAGGTGGCTTTTTTGGTGGATTATTCAGTGGTGGCGGTTCGGCTGCTGCTGCTACTGCTACTACAGGTGGAGGTGGTGTTTTTGATATAGGCTCAACTGTATTTGCACAGCATGGAGCTGATTTTTACACCCGAGGAGTTACTCCTATCATTGCGGGCGAGGCAGGCATAGAGCATGTGCAGATAACCCCTTTGAGCAGAGAAAAAAATATAGATAATAAGGTTGAAGTAAATCCTAATATACGGATTATCAATGTCCTTGACCCATCCATTGTTGGAGATTATCTTGCCACTTCAGAAGGTGAGAAAATGATTATGAACATTGTTCAAAAGAATTAGGAGAAATCATGGCACACAAAATAGGCACTGTAGACCAAACTGGAACATGGAATTTGGCACATTATAACATGCTTGAGACAATACGTGAGTTTGCAGTAGTAGATAATGGAGAAATATGGGAAGAATTAAGGTATGATACCAGCACAGCAAATCACGAATTAATATTAAGAGGGGAAGGCCTTACAGGAACAGAGCAGATATATGTAGGGTTTAGGACTTATCAAAATGCAGATGCAGATTACTATAATTTAGTTGCTATGACTGCTACAGGGTATGTTGCAGAAAACACTTTTGATACTCAGCCAGGGGTTAAACTTTCAGGAATACCAGCACACAATCAAGCTATACAGTATTGGATAATACTCAATGCCCAGAGAATAGCATTAGTAATGAAGGTAGGCACTCCTGTATATGAGATGGCTTATGTAGGTAAGATATTTCCTTATGCAAGACCTCAACAATATCCATATCCTGTTATTTGTGCGGGCATGCTAAACGGTGTTTCAGCTACTAAGTTTTCAGATACAGCCCATTCCATGCCTTGGAAGGGTAATAGAGATAATTTACAGTTGCGAAATCTTTCTGGAGAGTGGGAAAAAGCCTATGCATATCCATATTCTAATAACTGGTTTAACGGATATAATAATCAAGCTTTGCGTGATACTGGAGGATATTATCAGTTAATACCGATAGAGTTATATAAGCCTAATACTCATATATATGGAACATTAGATGGAATATATTTTATCACTGGCTTTAATAATGCTGTTGAAAATTACATAGTTATTGATGATATAACCTATATTGTCTTTCAGGATGTGTGGCGAACAGGATTTGGAGACTTATTTGCAATGAAAATGGAGGCGTGATATGGCATACATACAAGGACAAGCATTAGATATGAATGGGGTATATAATGCCCTAATTAGTGCTTGCACAAGCAATGGCTGGTCATCGGGGAATGATTCAGAAGGCAAAACAGTAATCTATAAAGATGATTGCTTTGTTAGGGTAACAGTTGATAATGTAAATAACAAATTAGAATTATTAGGACGAACAACAATGAATGGTGGAGGATTAGCTAACGCCCCCGCCATTGTGCAGATAAAGAAAGTATGTAATGAAGCAATCTCTTTCCCTTTAAATTATCATGCCTTTGTATCTGATTATGAAGTGTATTTTGTTATTAATTATGGCGATATATATCAGTGGTGTGCATTCGGACAATCTCAACAGCCAGGATTGCCAGAAGGAGCAACTGGAAACTGGGTAGCGGCTACCGTTTTTTCAAATGCTCATGATGCAAGCATGGTATATATGGGATTTGATAGCGGAATGAATAGGCGGGAAGATTACGGTCAGTATTGGAGTTTTTGTCCTGGACTATTTTGGGTTACAATGATTTTTACGGGTGGTATAATAAATTGGTTTTTTCATAGCAATTACAATCCTGCACTCCCCTGGGCTTATGATAATAACAATTCTGGTTACCCTCTCGGCATTCTCCCCTCCACTGAATTAATAAGGTCTCAGCCAAACTCTTTTTCGGGAGAAGCGGTATTGCTTCCCATCCGATTATATATAAAGCGGTTAGAGAGTAAAATAAGTCAGGTTATGGAATTGGAACATGCCCGCTACTGCCGAATAGATAATCTTACCCCTAAACAAGTAATATCATTGGGCGATGATAATTGGATGGTATTCCCTTGGTATAAGAAAAACTCTGCTGTCCGTGACGGAGGAACTAGTGTAAATCACTCTGGCACTTTTGGCTGGGCAATTAGGAAATAATATGGGGCAGTTGAATGGAATGATAAATCTCGTCGGTATTGGAGGGGAATTTTTAAATTCCAATATTAGCTCTGATATCAATGGATTTAGCATTGATTATATCTATATTCCAAGCATACAAGAACGTAATATAGATGAGTTATGCGGATTTAGAAACTATGTCCTTGCCTCTGCATTAGGCAGGAGCATAAACGCTCAAATCTCGACTGTATATATGGATGATTTTTATTATCGGATACATCTTAAACCAAGCCTTTTGAATTTAGATTCTATGGTATCATCTGAAATTAGAAAAGTTTATATCTGGAATGCCTTCTTTGAAAAAAAGACATTGAATAGTATAACAAAAGAAAACGCAGAAGGAATAAACATAACACCTGAAATAGCCCCTATAGATTATATGCCTCTTGAAGAGAAGGTTTATGAGGTTAGCATTTCATTAGATGGCCCCCCTATTATTGATGCAAGTATAAATTTTGCCTTCACCGTTTACACGTTAGAGCTTTCAATAACAGGTAGCAAAGTAACTCTATGGGTATGGATTCCAAAGCAAGAATATACAGAAGTGCTGGAATGGAATACAGAAATATTGAATACTCGATTGGGTGAACAGCGTCTTGCTTATAGGGATGCACCAAGACAGAGATTCGATTTTAATTTTATCAAACCTCCGCAACAGATATCAAAGATTAAAATAGCTGCTGATAATTGGGGATATAGAGAATGGGCAGTGCCTATATGGAAAGAAAGCACGAGTGCCATTAATGCTATTGCTGGAAATACAGTTATCAATTTTAGCACTGCTTATAAAGATTACAGGAATGGAGGACTGGCCGCTATATGGGAATCTGAAGAAAAAGCAGAAGCCATGCATATTACTACAGTAAGAGCAAATGGTATAGATATATATCCCGGGCTTATGAACTCATATAGCAATGCCCTTATTATGCCTTTACGCAAGGCTATTATGCTTGATGGTATTAATTTTAGTAGAGGGCAAACAGGTGAATGGACGCAGTTTTCAACGTCCTTCCTTGTAACAGACAATATTAATCTTACTTCATTACGAATGGTAACAGCATGGGAAGTGGGTATAGCAATAGTTGCAGGACAATTTTACAGTCCTGGCAACAATTTTATATACTCTGTTGATAAGACTGGAACTGCTGGCACTATTTCACAATGGCCTACTACTATAGGAAACACAGCCAAAGATAGTAACAACATCACATATACTTGCATGGATTATGGTTATCCTCAATATTTAGGATATGATGTATTGATTGATGGGAATGTTATAATAGGAGATATGGCAGAGAGAGTTTATAGACCAGTAGTGATGATTGACAATGGTCAAGGACCTGTAGTTGTAGAAAGCACGCAGGATTATACCAATTTTTCAAGAACAATAGGGAAATTCACCAAAACATTATATGAATTGTGGATGTGGAGAAAGTGGTTGCATTCGAGATATGGCAAGCAAAAAGCATTCTGGCTACCAAGCTGGAATCAAGACTTAATCCTAACCGACACAATATATGCAACAGATACTCAACTTAAAATATTACCACTTGATTTGTATATCCACGGTAATTTTCCGTTTGTCTTTATGCTGAAATTAAAAGATGGCAGTATCTTTTTCCGAAAAGCAATGTCGACGGAAAACATTATCGGAGGAGAAAGAATAACAATAGACAAATCTTTTGGTAGAACGATAATGGTAAGCGATATAAAAATGTGTTGCTTTATGGATTTAGTTAGATTTAATTCTGATCAAATAGAGTTGAAGCATAAAAATCCCTATATTATGCAAAATACAATACCAGTAATGAGGGTGCAAGATGAATTTTGATGATAAAGAATATAGCATTGCCGATGCAGAACCATTTGAGCTATATGATTTTATTTGTGGGACCTGGATGATGTATCTTACATCGAGAGCAACAGAGTTTTGGGTATCTGATAATCAGATATATCAACCAATACCCATAACCCATTCAAGCATTAGACAGGGCAAAGAGGTTAAAAAGAATAATATTATCATAACCATTCCAAGAGGCAATGAACTTGCAGCACAATTTATCCATTTCCCACCCGAAAATACAATGAGTGTTACTATCAGGAGATTACATCAAGGATTGTTGATTACTGATGCAGTAGTGGCATGGAAAGGACGTGTCATATCAGGCGAGCCAAAGGGAGAAACATTTGACCTTACGTGCGAATCTATCTTTACCTCTATGAGAAGACAAGGGCCAAGGCTAAGATGTGAATTGATATGCCAACATATATTATATGGCGAAAATTGCAAGATTAATAAAAATGCTATGATATTTGAAGATGTGATAATAACAACAAATGGCGATATTTTGACGATGAGTAACACAGCAAGCAAATCAGATGGATGGTTTTCTGGAGGCATTTTAGAATATGAAGCGGATTCGAGATATATAATATCTCATGTAAGCAATACATTAAGAATTTCAAGGCCTATGGTATCATTGCAAGATGGCATTACAGTAAAACTTTATCCTGGATGTGACAAGACAATGACAACATGCAAAAACAAATTCAACAACCTGCTCAACAATTTAAGTTTTGCCCACTTTCCGACTAAAAATCCATTCAAAGTAGGTATCCTATAATGAGCTGGGGCTTTGTAGTAGCTTTCGCAGCTTCATTCTTAATATCGGCTGCAATGTCTTATATTTTGCAACCAAAGCAAAAGTTTGGTCCTCCTCCTACTCCATCATCCCTTGACCAATTCAAGGTTCCAACAGCAGAAGTGGGGAGGGTATTCCCAGTCCTATTTGGATATAGGCCAATAGAAGGATATAATGTTGTATGGTATGGCAATCTTTCTGTAGTGCCAATCACGGAAAGGGTTAAAATTAGTGGCGGAGGATTATTTAGCCACAGCAAATACACAACGGTAGTAATTGGCTATAGATATTATCTTGGAATGCATGTTGTGCTTGCCCATAATATACAAAATATAAAGGCAGTGACGGTCGATGACAAATTATTATGGACTGGCAATGCTACAGACAATATCATTATTAATCAATCTAATATTTTCGGAGGGGATAAGCAAGGCGGTGGCTTTCAAGGGCAAATAGATATTTTGCGTGGGGGGCCTACGCAGATGCCTAATACTTATCTGCAACAGTATTTAGGCACTGATATACCTGCTTTCAGGAATGTAGCCAGCCTTGTATTTCGTAATTTTTACTTTGGAACATCAACCTATATAAAATCACTAAGTTTTTGGTCACTAAATATTTATAATAGTTGGTATCCCGAAAAAGCTAATATAGGCAATGATATGAACCCTGCTCACATTGTGCATGAGACCATCATTAATCGAATATGGGGGATGGGATATAATCTTGCAGATATAGATGACGCATTCTTTAGAACAGCGGCTGATAAGCTATATAATGAAGGATTTGGCCTTAGTTTTGTATGGGATTATCAATCAAAAATAGAGGATTTTCTAACCGAAGTCCTCGACCACATAGACGCCGTATTGTATACGGATGTTGCTACTGGCAAGTGGAAATTAAAGCTAATAAGGGATGATTATGAAATAGATAATTTGCTTGTATTTGATGAGTCTAATATTATTGAGGTTGAATCATATAAAAGGCGAACACTGGAAGATATTCCAAACCAAGTAACTATAAAATATTTTGACATCGAGACTGGACAAGCAGGCTCTATAACACGTGCAGATATTGCGATGGTAGCAAGGATGGGAACTAATGCGGTAACTATTGAATATCCCGGTATTACAAGCAAGGCTCTTGCAGAAGTAGTCCTTGCAAGAGAACTAAGGGCATTATCTAATCCTTTGTCGGATTCAACGCTGGTAGTTAATAGGGACGGTATGAGGTTATCCCCTGGAGACCCATTTATTCTATCATATAGCAGATATGGCATTAATCAAGTGATAATGCGTGCTATGGCCATTGAATATGGCAAATCAGGAGAAGGACAAATAAGGATAGAGTGTGTTGAGGATGTCTTCAAGACAGCAGAGGCATCATATGCTCCTCTTCCATCATCAGGCTGGGTAAACCCTGTTAGCGACCCTGCCCCATGCCCTGTGCATGTGCCAATGGAAGCACCTTATCATATTGTAGCCAATAAAGCAGGGCAGTTGGAGACAGATAATCTGGCAAGCAATATTGGATTTGCAGCTATAGCAGGAGTAAGGCCTACAAGCGATGCTTTAGATGTAGATGTTTATACCAAACTTAGCACTGCATCCGAATATGAGCTAAAAGATACGATATATTTTGCCCCTTATGGGCTGTTAGCCTCAAATATAAGCTTAACTGATATAACTATATCGATTGTATGGCAGAGAGACTTTAGCCTTGTAAAGGTTGGAGACTGGGGGATCATTGACAATGAGATTATAGAAATAAAAGGTATTATCGATGGAAATACCATTACGATAGGCAGGGGATGTTTTGACACTACTCCTGTTAGCCATGCAGTAAATGCTAACATCGTTATATTGTCATATTTTTTAGCAATGGACGGAACTAAATATGTATCTGGCAATACTGTTTATCTCAAAATGTGTCCTACTACTGGCAAAGGTGTATTGCCATTGGACAGTGCTCCCCAGCAAACAATAACGATGAACTCTAGATTGATAAGACCTTACCCTCCTGCAAGGCTAAGGCTAAACAATTTTGCTAACCCCCCACAATTATCTGGCGATATTAGCATGGCATGGAAGCATAGGGATAGAAAACAACAATTAGATACTATCTATGATACAGAGGATAACGTTGATATAGGGCCAGAAACAGGAACTACATATAGTTATGAAGTGAAAAAAACGATAGACAATAATATATTGACATCAGGCTCTGGCATTAGTGGGAATAGCGAGACAATATTAAGTAGTGCTATAAATTATGATGGCAATATTACCCTTTCGCTATGGTCAATACGTGATGGATTTGCAAGCTGGCAAAAGCAAGTAAGGGCATTTTATTATTCGAGGGATGAACTGCGGTGCATAGAAGAAGATATAGCTGAGATAAGGATAACAGAAGAGGGCGATGAAAGAATACTGGAGGCGTGATGACAATAGGTGATGGAATGACAATAACAGGGGTGGCAATATCAATAGCAAGCATCATTGTTGTAGTGCTTAAAACTAAATACAGAAATGGAAATGGCAAAAACGGAAATTGGATAGAAAGAAGGGAGCATGATAGAATGTGTGCCCTTATACAGCAGGGAATACAAGAGAGATTTGAATATATCTCTGAGCAGCTAAAAGGCATAAGAGAAGATATCAAATTTTTTAATGAGGATAGAAGGAGGGGCTAATGGCAAAGAAAGTAACGGAATTGCCCGAAATAACTGCTAATGATATTACAGCAGATGATGTGATGGAAGTATCGCATAAGGATGAAGAAATATTTGTATCTAAAAAAATGACATGGGCAAACATAAAAACTGCTTTATTGACAGCATTAGCTACCATTGATGGATATGTGTTTTACAATAGCTCAGTTACTCTTGATGGACAGAATGGGGTAACGGTAACACATAATAGAGGAAATACAAATTATATTGTAAAAGTAATGCCAAAAGATATGACACTCGGAATGGTTGGAGAAATATCTGTAGTCAAATCTGCAAATACCTGTGTCATCTATAACAGTGGAATCGGCAATATTGCAGCAGATGTTGAAATATCTAATATTTAGGAGGAAATAATGTTAAAGATAAGCGGCTCTAAATTGCAACTTGATGGATTTGAATGTGAGAAAGGCATGATTTCTGCACAGGAGATTGACTTATCTCTATTTCAGGGACAAACAGTGCGGGTATATCTAGATAATAATCTCAAACTTGTTGTAAATCCACAGTATGACTGCTACTGGCAATTGGCAGAGATGACCTTACCGCCAGCTCAAACGAAGCAGACGGAGAAGGGTATTATCAAGGAGAATCTCGATGAGACTATTTACATTACACGAGGAGAAGGAGACACTGACGAAATTTCTTCGCTCTCAGGAAAAGAAATCGTTGAGGCAGGTTTTAGCTGGTGCAACTATCAGAGAGGTGCAGAGTGGCAGCAGGTATCAAACGGCATCAAATGGCTTTCTGATAGACGTCCACGGGAAGGAGAGCAGTATCCTATTACCTTGTGGAACTCAATCGAGAAGATTGAGTATGAAACTGCTATTGAACCTTTGGATCTTTGTAAGGTCAATATACAATTTTTTGACTTACCAGGAGGTGCAAAATGAGGGAGTGCAGAAATTGTGGCAGCAGAGAGATATACGTAAGCAAGCAAGGAGTTGCAATATGTCTGAAATGTGGTGCGAAAGTCTGGGGCGTTGCACGCCCTGATTACGGCAAAAGAATAATCCATATGAAGGGAGGAAAGTAAAATGGGTAAGAGAATAAGTCTATGGATATTAGAAAAAATTCATGTTTTTAATACACGGCTTGATGTGTTTGTGGATGTTGATGGCAATGAGAGTGTCATGAAGTGGGTACCACCATTTAGAGCTTGCAGAGCATTAACATCCACCGCCGCTGTGGCAACCCCTTCGGGGACTATTGGCGATTGGTTCCATCCGGAGCAAATACAGAGTGGTTGGGTAAATAATACGGATTATGAAATCGTTACGATGGGCGGATACTGGATTGACATGTACTTGTGTTCATCCCCGCTTGCGGCGTCAAACAGCATTGGACAAACTTGTAATGGCACTGATCAAAATCGAAAATGCTACGTAAGCCAGCCCGGCGTAGCACCGATGGTGAATCAAACAATTGCACATTTTAGGCAATATCTGAAAGCACGATTCAACTACGGCGGATTTGCTGGAGCACCGGCAGGCACGGCGTGGGCAGGGAAAGG
>Ga0067045_1028151_pt1 | contig 41419 bp, 33 predicted proteins | sample TerdegcTABiofilm_FD_59184 | JGI IMG/M metagenome (GOLD analysis project Ga0067045, IMG submission 59184) | Combined Assembly of (Gp0054472, Gp0054536) Wastewater bioreactor microbial communities from Singapore -Terephthalate degrading... | reverse complement strand
GTCCACCACACTTGCCGCCATTATTGACCACATCAACCAGAACCGCGAGGCACATATAATAACAATTGAGGACCCTATCGAATTCGTCCACCAGAACAAGAAATCCGTTGTAACACACCGCGAGGTGGGAACACACGTATCCTCTTTTGTTGAGGCAATTAAGGCGGCCGGAAGGGAAGACCCCGATATCATTCTCGTCGGCGAGATGCGGGATACCGAGACGATATCGATTGCTATCTCCACCGCCTCTTTCGGAATACTCGTATTCGGGACACTCCACACAAATTCGGCAGCGGCCACGATCGACAGAATAATCGACAGTTATTCACCCGAAGAACAGCCTCAGGTCAGGAATATGCTCTCTGATTCACTAAAGGGTGTCGTCTCCCAGCAATTACTCAAGACCGCCGACGGCAACGGAAGAATCGCAGCCGTTGAGATTCTCTTTGCCACACCAGCCCTCTCAAACCTCATAAGAGAGGGAAAGACGTTTCAGGTTCCATCCCTCATCCAGACAGGACAACAGCTGGGGATGCAGAGTATGGACCAGTGTTTGTACAACTATGTTAAGAAGGGAGTTATTACTCCGGAGGCGGCATTCGAAAAGGCTCTTGATAAACCGCAGTTTATAAAAACTCTTGAAAAAGAAGGAATTAAGGTTAATATTTTCTGACAGAGGTCCAGATGACACACACCGGATATACCATTCAGATGAAAATAAAAAATATTAAAGTTCATTTGCTAAACGGAGCCCAGACAGAAGGACAGGTATTTGTCTCGGAGTATTCGCCGCTCCATGCCGGAGACGAAAAGATCTCCGAATACTTCGAACAGAATTCATCATTTTTACCATTCAAAACAGGGACAGACCTCATTCTCCTGTCGAAAAACTTCATTGTATTTGCTGAATACCAGAGCGAGGAAGATTATTCGATTTACAACAAAGTCGAGACCGAAATAACACTCTTCGGAGGAAAAACATTCTCGGTCTTTATCCCCATATTCGTTCCGAATCCGGGCGCCCGTCTCTCCGACCAGATCAACCAGACAGAAAAATTTCTGTTATGCAGTGATGAATCCGGCGGTGTAACATACCTCTTCAATAAAAACCATATTGTATCGCTGAAAGAAAAGAGATAAGCCGGGCCTCTCCCCGGACAGCACAGACCGGAAAATTCTTCACAAATCAATCTTTACTGAACTTCCTTTTATCTCCTGCGATGGCTTCAGAAGTTTCCTGCTGTTATTTTCATCGGTCGAGTAAATATCGTATTTTCCCTCGGGAAGTCGCAGATAAAACATACCGGTCTCCGCAGTCCTGCCGATAGTCATCAGATAGAGCCCTTTCAGCGGGTCGAGGAATATAACCGATTTCACAGACTTGTCCTGAATATTCAGTGTTACCTCACAGACAGGAACATCCTTCGACTCTATCGCAACATCTGACACGACACCTTCCCTGACATCTAACTGATATTCGCCGTCAGAGACAAAACCACCGACAGAGGTCTGGTCAATTTTGTAATATCCTCCGAAAGATATGCTGAGTCTGTCTCCGACCACCGCCTCAACAACAGTATCAAACCAGTAATTTCCGAGTTTTGCATCGGCATACCTGATAAACAGCGACAATTCCTGACTCTCTGTCTTTTCACCTCTTACAAGAACTTTTGCAACTGCAAAGTACGAATCTATAGATAGTTCACTGCTCTCTGTATCGGAGCCAATTTCAGTTTGCAGCTGCCGGCTTAAAGGAATCCTGACACCTATTTTCACCACACCTTCATCCGAACCAAAACAGGAGAACAGAAGAATTGGAATCAGAATTAAGGCTGTTTTCTTCATCTTTTACCTCCTGACCTTTGCAAACGGGAGGAGAATTTTGATTCTCAAAAGTGATTTGCTACCTGAAATCACGTCGGTTATATCCGAGCCACCGTTTTTACTCTTACTATCAGTTGTTTCTCCAAGACTGTCCCAGTAATCTCCGCCCTCCCTTATACCGGTACCGGCCTCCGCCTTCTTCTCTCCGCCGACTCTCTCTCCAACCTCCTTTGTTAAAACCCTTTCGAGAGCCCCGTTCTTAATGCTGCTTTCGAGCAGGGCCTCTCCTGTCAGCCCCGTTCCTCTCTCGAGCATTGCCACCTGTGTCTTACCCTTTTTAATCTGAAAGCTCTCTGTGTAATCCTGAAGGGCCTGCTGGTCTATATCGGCGAGTTCGAAACCCTTCGAAGAGTCTGCACACTTTCCGCCAGAAAGCGTTAACTCCTTATCCGTGGTTTTGAGCAGAACCTCTCCGCTAATAACGCCGATAAATTCCTTCTCCCCGCTCTCGACTATGAATTTTGTCCCTCTCACACCTGCGATTGATGACTTCGTCTTCACCTCGAATCTGCTGTCGCTCTTCGAAAATGCCTTGTTGACATAAAAAAGTACCTTCCCCCTTATGACTCCCAGAAGGGATTTGCGGCTCTTCTTTTCCATATCGACGACATAATCATCAATCAGAAACTCCGAATTCGGCGCAATTACGAGGAGTGAATCATCCATCATCATAATCTTGACTCTGGACACCTTCCCCGTAACTATTTTGGAGCCCTTTTCCACGAACATACCTATGCTTATCTTCTTTTCCTTCCCCTGAGAAATAATCTGAGCCTCGTTCTCCACATCGGAGACCACCCCGACAGAGAGCTGGTCGGCAAATACCGAAAGAGGCACAATAAGAAAAATTAAGGATATAATCAATTTCTTCATAACCCTGAACCTCCGGCACTAAAAAGAACCTTCAAAAACCATTCCAGAATTGTACACAAAAAACCACATAAAATCAATCCGTTACAAAAAAGCTCTGAACTCTTCGGGGCTCATCATATTACACTGTCGAAAAGTTTCACAATACATTTATCCTTCATTATCCCTATCTTTATACCGGACTGCCTTATAAAAAAGCAGTTTTCCTCAGACATTCCTAATAATAAAATCCGGTCTGTGCACAAAAAAGACATCTGTCATACGAATAAGTCTTCAGGGACGAGTCTACGGAAGAACAGGAGGCTGTTGCACCAACAAAAATATTCTTCGTAACAAAGTATTCGGCTTTTGCGGAAAAGAGAATTATGTTGTCGTTTCTCTCGTCTTTATTGTCGAAATAATTCCTGTGCTCATACAGGCCGGAGAGAACCAGACTGAAATCCCTGAAGAACCTAAACTGTAAACCCGCGGTTGCCCCTGCCGTAAAGAAATCATAGATATTCAGTCTTGCATCCTCGAGACCAAAAACAGGACCGAGGTAAAGACTGCCTTTTTTCAGAACAGGGAACGAGGAAACAAGGACCAGTCTGTGGCTGAACCCGCTCCTGTTGTGGTCATAAAATTCATCAAAGGAGAACATATAACGTGCTACACCTGTGGTTCTGCCAAACCTGTGGTTGACCTCTCCGAAGAGCGCATTCGACTGATAAAAAGTACCGAATGAATCAAAACCTACCCTCTCACCACCTGCAAAGAAGAGATTATTATATTCATAACCGAAATCCAGAAAGGTAGACCTGTCATCGTTTGTATAGAATTTATAGCCGGTTTTCGGATTCAGCAGAAGACGGTCGAATTGTTTTGCCGTCTCGCTGAAGTAGAAGTTCTTCGATATACCGAGCCCCAGATAGAGTCTCTTCTTTCCGGTTATCAGCGGGTTGTACACAATATCCGCAGAGACCTCCGAGAATGCAGAATCCTTTGCAATATCCTCGTCCTTCTCCGCCCCGGTAAGATATATCCCGTTCGTATCATAACCGGCTCCGGCAGAAAATTCCAGAGAGAACCTCTTATACTGTTCCCTCATAACGGCGGCTCTGCCGTAAAGTCCGCTTACAATCTGGTCGGAGAGCTGACTGAGTCTCTCCTTTTCGAGGTTTTTCAGAATATCCTCCGCCTCTCCTCCTCTGCCCTGTGACAGAAAAATTTCCGAAAGCATTACCGATGCCGGTATCATCTGCTCGTCTTTTCTCTGAATGACCTTCCTGAGCTGAGATTCCGCCTTATCCTTTTCGCCGAGTCTGTAATATGTCTCCGCAAGGTGATAGCCGGCAAGGCTGTCATCGGGATGTTCCACAAGGTACATTTCGATAAATTTTGTTGCTCCCCTGTAATCACCTGATGATTTCAGAATGATTCCGTAATCCCTCATCAGGTCCGTTGCAGGCGCCTGACCTTCTCCGATTATCTTTTCGAAGTATGCCTTTGCCTCTGAATATCTGCCGTTTATGTAGTACACCTGTGCGACTATCATCATTGCATCCGTGTTTTTCGGGTCCGCCTTTAGTACTTTTTCGGCTAACTGAACGGCATTGTCGTAATTTTTCCAGATGAACTGTAGTTTTGCCTTCTCGAGCAGGACGTCTGTTTCGAGTTCCTCCCCGGACAGACCGAAAACCACTGCAAGAGAAAGAAAGACTGAAAAGACAGGGATTCTCTTATATATCAAGGTTCGTCGCCTCCAGTGCGTATTTTTCTATAAACTCCCTTCTCTGTTCAACCTGTTCACCCATAAGGACCGTAAACAACCAGTCTGCCTCGACCGCATCGGAAATATTGATTCTGAGAACGGTCCTGTTCTCCGGATTCATCGTAGTCTCCCAGAGCTGCTCGGGGTTCATTTCACCGAGACCTTTGTATCTGGTGATCTGCTGTCCCTTCTTCGTCTCCTGAATCACGGCCTCATAGACGTCCTCAAAACTCTGAAGCTCGAAGCTCCTCTGTTTGTAAAAGACGGTATACGGTGGTTTTCCGAATGAAAAAACCTGCCTGTAAAGATTCTTAAGATGTTCGAATTCCGGCTGCACTGTATAGTTTTTGTCAATGAGCGTCTCCCGACTTGCACCGAAATACTTCGTTATGAATTTAACCTTCTTGGATGAATGCTCGAAGTCCTCTTCTATGGTAAAACTCACCGGTGCCCTCTCTCTGGCCTTCTCGACTATACCCGAGGCGATCTCGTTGCAGAAACTCTCAAGTGTCAACTGGTCTGAAAAAATATCATCTCCGTCGAGCATCCTTCTGATAAAAGACTCGATGACATACCGGTCCTTTCTCCTGTCTATCTTTCTGAGAGCCTTCGTAAGCTGGGATGTACAGAGCAGCCAGTTTTTCATCTCTTTGCCGCTCAGCAGTCTGTCGGAGTTTCCGGCCTTTATTCCGGCATCTGTCATAGCAATGTTCAGAAGATAGTTTTCGAGCTCCGCATCGTCTCTCAGATAGACACTCTGTCTCCCCTTCTGAACCCTGTAGAGCGGCGGCTGTGCCACATAGAGATAACCGCGTTCTATTATCTCCTTGAAGTGCCTGTAGAAGAGTGTGAGAAGAAGCGTCTTGATATGTGACCCGTCGACATCGGCATCGGTCATAATTATAATCTTGTGATATCTGAGCTTGTCGATATTGTACTCACCCTGTCCTATTCCTGTCCCGAGTGAGGCTATAAGTGTTGCGATTTCCTGTGAGGCAAGCAGTTTATCAAAGCGTGCTTTCTCCACATTGAGGATCTTTCCCCTGAGCGGAAGTATTGCCTGATTTCTCCTGTCCCTTCCCTGCTTTGCCGAACCACCGGCAGAATCTCCCTCGACGATGAAGAGTTCGGCAAACTCCGCCTTCCTCTCCTGACAGTCCGCGAGCTTCCCCGGCAGAGAGAGTTTGCCAAGCGCCTTCTTTCTCTCAATCTCCCTTGCCCTGCTCGCCGCATAACGTGCCCGTGCCGCATCTACCGCCTTCTGAATAATCGTCCGCGCCGTAGAAGGATTTTCCATCAGGTAGGTCAGGAGCTTGTCGTTGACAAAGGATTCGACAATACCCTTTACCTCTGAATTTCCGAGTTTTGCCTTTGTCTGTCCCTCGAACTGGGGTTCCTTTATCCTTATCGAAACAACAGCTGTCAGTCCCTCCCTAACATCATCTCCCGAAAGGCTTATGTCCTTGAGGTCCTTTGTAAGGTTGTTATTCGTTGCGTATGTGTTGATAGTTCTTGTAAGAGCTGACTTGAAGCCGATGAGATGCGTACCGCCCTCGACCGTGTTAATGTTGTTTACAAAGGAGAAAATATTTTCGTTGAAACCGTCATTGTACTGCATTGCGATATCGACGTATATATCCTCTGCCTGACCGGAAATGGATATCACATCCTTGTGAAGAGGTGTCTTGTTCTTGTTGAGATACTCGACAAATGAGCTGATACCGCCGTCGTACTTGAATTCTACCTTCTTGTCCTCTCTTTCGTCGTTGAGGATTATTCTTATCCCGCTGTTTAGGAAAGCGAGCTCCCTCATCCTCTGGGCAAGGATATCGAAACTGTACTCCGTGACGGTAAATATCGTCGAATCCGGCTTGAATGTTATCTTTGTTCCCCTGCGCTCAGTTACTCCCACAACCTTAAGGTCTGTAAGCGGATTTCCTCTTGAGTATGTCTGCTGATAGACCTTTCCGTCCCTGTAAATCTCGAGGTCCAGTCTCTCGGAGAGGGCATTAACAACGCTCACACCTACTCCGTGAAGACCTCCGGAGACCTTGTATGTCTTGTCGTCGAACTTTCCTCCGGCATGGAGAACCGTCAGAACGATCTCCGCTGCGGGTCTGTTCTTCTCCTTGTGTATATCGACCGGAATACCCCTTCCGTTATCGATAACCGTTACTGAATTGTCGATATGAATTATAACCTCTATCTCGCTGCAGAATCCGGCCATCGCCTCGTCAATCGAATTGTCCACAACCTCGTAAACAAGGTGGTGAAGTCCCATAGAGCCCGTCGAGCCGATATACATTGCAGGACGCTTTCTTACAGCATCCAGACCCTCCAGTATTTTTATTTTATCCGCATTATAATCGCTACCAACCTGATTGTTCATATGTCCCTCTCGGAAAATCCTTATGGCATCCTGACCGGCATCACAACATTCAGAAAATTTTCATCCTGTGCAGTCTTTATGAGAACGGCAGAAAGCTCATCGAGGAGTTTCATCTCGATTACTTCGTCATCTGCTACCTCAAGAATGTCCATAATAAATCTCGCATTGAAACCCATGTCCATCTTCGTCCCCCTGTACTCGGCCTCGACGAACTCCTTTCCTTCTCCCTCATTTGGTGATTCGGACGATACCACTATTCCCTCGTCGGAGAAGGATATTCTCACAATATTCGACCTCTCTGCAGATACGATAACCATTCTGGAGAGTGCATCATAGAATCTCTGTCTGTTTATCCTGAGTATTTTGTCATTGTCTCTGGGCATAACCTGATTATAATCGGGGAATGTCCCTTCGAGAACCTTCATCATCAGTGTCTTTGTCTCGGTCTTGAATACTGCCATCTTGTCATCAATATTAACCTTAATGTCTTCTTCAGTCTCCTCGAGAATCCTCTGGAGTTCCTGCATACCTTTGCGTGGCAGGACGAGACTGTTCTCTCCCTTCTTTCTGACCTTCATACTGACAGGTTCCTTTACGAGAGAGAGCCTGTGTCCGTCCGTCGCTACCAGCTTCAGATAATTCTCCTCTGAAAAATCGAACAATATACCGCCGAGTATCTTCTTGACATCCTCTATCGAGACCGCAAATATGGTCTTTTTAAGCAGTTTGAGAAGAGTCTTCGATTTTACAGAGACGTAATCGCCCTTCTTCGGTTTTTCAATCGTCGGATACTCTTCAGGATGCAGCCCTGCAATCTTATACTGGACCGAGCTCGATTTTAGTTCAAGCCAGTTGTTGTCCATACGTCTCATCTGAATTTCACCGGGAGGAAACTTTCTTATTATATCAAAAAGTATCTTTGCACTTACAACCGCACGGCCTGCTGTCTCTACATTTGCACTTATCTGGTTTATCGAGCTGATATCCATATTTGTACTGTATAGCTCGAGCTTATCGTCCGACGCCGAAAAGAGAATATTGCTCAGAATCGGGTTGGTTGTCCTTTTATCTATTATCCCCTGAGTAAAATTTATAGCCTTCTCTATTTCTGCCTTCTGCAAAGTAATTTTCATATTGTAGTCCTCCTTAAATTCAGTCTGTTTAATATATAATAAAGATTAGTATAAGTAAAGTATGTTTGTTTGTTTAAATTGATTTTAAGTGCTTGAAAATGCTGTATAATTTTTGGTACAGGTCTGTTTAAATGACTTTTGCAGGATAATGGCTTTTTGTATGTTTTTTCACCTGATATAAAGTGATACAGAAAAGCAGTAAAACATAAAACATTTTTAACACAAGAAAAAAACAGGATATAAACATTTTTCAGACAATATTTATTCATATTGAGAGAATACTCTGTTCGATAGATTTTATTGTATCGGAGAAACTATCATCCTCACCAATCATCTTTTCGACCTTGTTTACTGAGAAAATTATAACACTGTGGTTGCTCTTTCCGAAGATAGAGCTGATTTCACTGAGAGAGAGATTCAGGAGTTTTCTGATGAGATATACCGATACCTGTCTTGCCAGCACAATATTCCTGCTCTTTCTGCCTGATGTGATACTGCTTCTGTCTATGTTGTAGAATTTTGCAACCGTATCTATAATGAGTTCGTGTGTTATCCTGTTCTTTTCGACCCTGAAGAAATCCCTGAGAGATTCCTTAACAAGGGCCATATCTATTTTGTGTTTTGTGAGATTCGAGAATGCCTCGATGTGGTTGAGGGCGCTCTCGAGCTCCCTTACGTTTGACTTTATATTGGATGCAACGTATTCGATGATTTCGTCATTCAGACTGAGACCGAGCAGTTTTGATTTGAATCTTAGTATCTCCTTTCTGACCTGAAGTTCGGGCGGTTTTATCTCACAGGTGAGACCCCAAGTTATTCTCGAGATGAGTTTTTCATCCAGATTCTCGATTTTTGAGGGGTGAATATTGGAGACTATGACGATCTGTTTCTTCTTCTCGAGCAGATAATTTATTATGTTGAAAAGTTCTTCCTGTGTCGCCTCCTTTTTACCGCCGATGAAATGAATATCATCGAGCAGCAGTAACTCGCAGTTCTTTCTGTATTTATCCCTGAACCGGGGCATATCGTCGTTCTTTGCAGAATAGACGAATTCGTTCATAAGCTGTTCGGATGAAATATGCACGAGATTCCCCTTGAACTTTGCAAACCAGAGGTGTCCTATGGCGTTTAAGAGATGTGTCTTTCCGAGGCCAGACTTCCCGTATATAACAAGGGGATTGTACTTTAGAGCCGGTTTCTCGGCGACACTTCTTGCGGCATAATATGCGAGTTCATTCGATTTTCCCACCACGAATCTTTCGAAGGTATATTTCGGATTTAAAAGCGGGTGAGATGTCTTGACGGGTTCCGCAGATTTTTCAGGACGGATACTTTCGGACGCCTTCTCCTCCTTCTCCTTTATTACTATTGACGGTATCGATGAACTGCCGGTGATCTTTGCTATCTCCTCGAGAAGAACCTTTGAGTAATTGTTTATGAAGAATTCCTTGAAAAACTTGTTTGGTACGGAGATTTCGACTGTATTTTCCCTCATTGAGACGAACTCGAGGCTGTTGAACCAGACCTGGAATGTGGTCGGATTGATTCTCTCCTTGAGATTATTTATTGCCTTCTCAAAAATGTGTATACCGGTATTCATTTTCTTCTACCGCAAACCAGAAATTTTATTGCGGGAATAAACTTATATGTATATGAAAAGAATAAGTCAAACATTTTTTAATACTGCAAAAACCATAGAATCTGAAATTACTTGAATTTTCAAAAGAATGATATATTCTAACAACGCTATGATGAGACTGCTATTTATATCCGTATTCTTTTTTGCAGGCATTGCAGGTTCGCTGTATGCCGACGACCCGCTCGACCACATCACCGGCACAGAGGAGTGGGACAGGGAAGAGGAATTGAAAAAGCAGGCTCTCATTCTTGCACAGCAGAAGAAGATGGCATCTGATGAATTTTATAGAACCAAGTCCAGAGTATCGTCGATGCTTTCGGAATGGCAGAAAGATCTCTCCAGGTTTCAGGAGACGAAAAGGAGTATTGCTGATATCCTCTTTCAGGAGGAGGCAAAGAGTTATCAGCAGGTAAATGTAAAGGAGAAACTCCCGGCAAAGGAGATAAAGAGGATACCGGCGAAGAGCGACGGTTTCAGTATCGAGACCGGAGGCCCGATAATAGAGAAGACACCGCCTGCAGGCCCGCCTGTTGTGAGCCAGCCTCCGGCACAGGTCACTCCGCAGGTCGTTACGCCCGTCGCACCACCGAAGAAGGAGGAACCTCCCGAGCCCACACCGGAGGAGATATTGAAGAAGCAGGGAAAATTTGATGAAAAGGGACAGTTTGTTGACGAAGAGCTCAAGAACGAATCCGGCTCCAAGGGGAAGAAAGAGAAAGATATAGACTACGACAGCCCGTAAGGATAGTCCACGGTCCACGGACAAGTCAGAGCTGAAGAGCCGAAGGCTGAAGAACAATAGTGGTCCACAGATATTCCGCAGAGAATTAAAAAGCGCTGGTTATAAATTATTGCTAGGGTGGCTGGGTAGCGAAGTATCGAAGCCTCCGCCAAAACAGGGACATTTCAATACAGCTTATCCTACTCAATGTCCTTTTAATATTAAGGTCGCTGAGTAAAAGAGTATATCGAAGCGACAGACGACAGTTCACAAACAGGATAGAGCTGAAGGAAAAAGTGCTGAAGTTTTGATGGGAGAACTTATAAGGATTTTTTGAAAACTTATGGAAATCTGAGTTAGATATCAGAGCCGTATCACTTTTATCCGTCTGATGGGTTTATGTCAAAGTATTGCGCAAATCAGAATGACAGAGGAGTTGGAGCGGACACAAAGAGTAATATCAATGTGTCCAGTGATTCCGGCGGATGTAGTATATTGGAATTGAGGTAAAGCGGGTTTGGAAAGGGATAAATCCGTGAATTGAGGTTTTCCGGCAGGAATTTCTGCCCGGGCGGCTGCCAGACTGTTGTTTTTGAGAAGAGAGAGACCAGATAAATTTGGAAAGATGGCGGGACACAGGTTAACAGGTTATTCTGTGGTCTCTTTGTCTGTGGTTTTTATGTTGATGATACCTCTGGTTTTGTGTTATCCTTGCCTACAGACAAAAGGAGAAATCTTATGAGAAGAAGTATATATGTTTTTATCTCTCTTTTATTAATTGCATATTCCTGTTCGGATGACACAGATAGAATTTCGAGTGATACATCAGACAGAGATGCCCTTCTATATGATTCTGTTTCTGATGGAGTCGAAGTAGCTGATAAAATTGGCGGTGATTACTATTTGCCCGATGAGTTATCAGATAATGACATAGAATCTGATGACGGATTCGTTCCTGATGCAGATACAGAACTACCTGACGGGGGAATTGATGTTGTGAGCAAGGATATCACCAAACCAAGGGTGGTTTACAGGGCTGCAGACGACTCACTGCCAATGGGTGAGAATCTGTTGAAGAATCCTGATTTTGAGAAGATTGAATCAAACGTCTTTGCTGACTGGAAGCCTTACAGAGGTGGTTATTCTGTCTCCGAAGGAAGAAGTGGTTACGGAGTCCTCCTTCAAAGGAACGAGGGTGATACTGAACAGTACGGAATATATCAGACGGTTACATTAAACCAGAAGGTCAAAAAGGCACTCTTCTTTGCAGGCTGGAGCAAGACCGAGAATCTTTCGGGTGTTTCTGATGCGGCGGCTTCAATCTATCTGGATATCAAGTATATAACAAAGGACGAAGACCCTATAAACGGGTGTGACCCGAATATTGTGCCAAACTGCGCTCTTTACGGTCAGATCCCAAATCCCAAGTTCGATACAGGGACTCACGATTATCAGAAGAGATACGGCTATGCAGTGCCGCTTTACCCTGTAAAGACCGTCTCTTTTTACCTCCTTCTGAGAGGTGAACACTACGGTAAGATGTGGTTCGATGATGTGGAGTTGCGCGAGGTCGAGTATGAGATTGCAGGTTTTGTTTCTGCAAAGATAGCAGTAGTTCCGCCGCCAGCCGGATACAAGTCAGCCGAAGAGGTTTTAGTTGAGACAGGCGACTCGCTGATACTCCGTTTTTCTGAAAACGGGGGAGTTATAAATGGTCTGTATGCGGGTGGAAAAGACTTAAAAGGTTCTTCCAGAGATTATCTGAGCGGGATAATAATCCACGAAATAGGGAAGAGTGAGTGGGTACACACAGGAGGTCTGTTTGAAAAGACGGGTAATAATTACACATTAAAGACCGATATGAAAGATTACGATATTCAACTTACTGCAAGTTTTGATATCGGCAAAGATACCATTGGCGTACACATTGAACTGGAAGGGGTGGACTCTAAAAACAAATCTTTTACGGTTTATTTCTCTTTGCCCGTTGATATTACGGATTCGTTCTGGGGAAGAGATATCAGACGGGAGCTCCCCACAAATTCGGCGGATGAATTCTCCGATACAGTTACATTCTGGTATGACAGGCTTGGTTATACAGGGAGGTTTTCGAGTTATCCCATAGGAAGTGTATACAACAAGGAAGGCGGGATTGTCCTCGGACTACCTCCTGAATCATATAGGATACACAGGGTCTTTTATAACAGATCATTAAAACAGCTGGTAATAGCAGTTGATATGGCTATCGCTCCAAAGACAAAGAAGTTTCCGGATAAGGCCTTTGCAGACTTTATTTTATACAGGACGGAGAATATCGGCTCTGAAAACGGATTCAGGGTTGCATTTGACGGATTTTATAAGAGGTTCCCACAAGCATTTGAGAGAAGAATCCCTCCAGAAAAGGAGGGTATTTGGGTCGCCTTTGCAGACCTCTCAAAGGTCATCAACGGAGAGGGCGAAAGCATCAGGGACTTTAACATAGGAATACACGAAACAGGGAATCTCAAGCATATTGAATTTGACGAAGCAAACGATATTTTAACGTTCAGATACATAATAGAGCCGGGCTCAACGTGGCTCAGGATTCCGGATGAAAGCGTGGATGTGGAGAATTATGAAAGCGTAATCGATTACCTGAGTAAACTTTACACATCCGGTTCGGACAGGGAGAAGAAGACCGCAGAGAAGACCTTCTCATCAGGGATTTTCGATGAGAATCAGAGATTCGTATACACACCGTATCAGAGCGGACCAACGTGGTGTTCGGGTAAATGTGCGCTCTTCTATCTGAGTGCTGACCCTGATATAAGTATTCCGCCCTACACGCTTAATCAGGCGACATACTCAGTAAATGAGGTTACACTCGGTGTTTATAAAAATTATCCCGGACTCGACGGAGAGTATATAGATAGTTTTCTGATGTGGGCGACATACCTGAATCAGAGAGAGGCACACTTTGAGGTAACCGACACCCCGCTTGTATTCAAGACCGAAAAGCCAAACCAGGTTGGAATACCTCTGATATTCTCCACGATAAAATTTACCGAGTGGCTCAAAAGACAGCTTCCTTTGGGAAAGAATCTGATAGCAAACGGGGTACTTGCCGGAAAGGTTATGTGGGGGTATAACCTCTTCGATTTTATGGGACAGGAGATAAAGTGGGTAAAGGAAAGTACAAACGGATACGAGCTTGTGCCCGAATCTGATGAGTATCTCTCTTATAGACGCTCTCTTTCGTATCAAAGACCTTACGGATTCCTTATGAATGTGGATTTCAATAATATGAGTTATGAGATGGTGGAGAAGTACATAAGGGTATGCCTCTTTTACGGAATCTATCCCTCGATGTTCAGTCGTAACGCCTCCGAGGATAATTATTTCACTTTGCCGCAGTTTTATCAGAGGGACAGGGGACTCTTCAAAAAGTATATACCGCTGATTAAAGAGATGAATAAGGCTGGCTGGGAAGCTCTTACACAGGCATACACATACGATAAGGATGTCTATATAGAGAGATTCGGGGATATCAAAAAAGGGTTGTACTACACAATAAGAAATGTAAGTGATACACAGAAATATGTAATTATTACACTGGTCAGAAATGCTCTGGGGATAAATGGAGATTTTACTGTCAAAGAGATACTCGATTCGGGAGAAATTAAGCAGATTAAGTCAAATGAGAGCAGTTTTGATTTCACAATTCAACCACAGAGTATAAAACTTGTTAAGATAGAGAGTATATCCGGTCAGTAACAATCGATTTCCGGAGGATTATTTTTCAGAAAGAAAAGAACGACTGCAACAGGGATTGAAAAATCATTACTTCTTTAATACCCTGACTCTGCTTATCTTATACCATCTGTCCGGATCCGATGGGTTCTTTATTGCGGGTTTAATATATTTAGGGTTTGGGTGCTGATACTCTTTGCCATTGCTCTGGACAGAGAGGAGTATGTCATACTCGCCCTCGGGGAGTTCGGGCGGAACTGCAACTTCTACCACAATCTCCTTCTCTCCGGGTAAAAAGCCTTTCATAGAAATAATCGGCTCGGATGTCCATTTGATAACAATATTCGAGACGACTCTTTCGAATTTTATCTGAACAGAATAATCCCAATACAGCGGTGCAACGCCTTTATTCTCCCAGAGCATAGTGAGACTGAATCTCTCTCCTGCTTTTATCTCCTCTCCGTGTTCTACTCCCTATATGAACATTCGGATTTCGATTTTACTTTTATGTTCTCAAAAAATCAACTCACACAGTTTAAACCGTTCAAACTATTCAAACCGTTTAAATCGCTCTCTAACATTGGTTGCGTTTTATGAATTCTGTTGGTAGGATAAGGCAGGAAAGGAGGTACTTCGTGAGCAGGTATTTTATTCTATCTATCCTTGTTCTTTTTCTCTTCTGTCACTGTGATTGTATGAATGGTGAGTGGGGATTTATTGATAAAAACGGGAATGTAGTTGTAGATTTCAGGTATGACGAGGTAAAGTCGTATTCCGGAGGAGTTGCCGTAGTTTACAAGGATGGGAAGGCAGGACTTGTAGATTACAATGGCAAAGAGATACTGAAACCCGCATTCTCCGATATATATGATTTCGTCGGAAAATATGGTTACTTCGTTATAAGAAAAGAAGTAGATGGGAGAATTGATGAGTCTTATGGGTTCCTTGAGAATAGCGGAAAGGTTGTAGTTGAGCCGGTCTACGGATATGTAAAGTTTATCTACTCCGATATAGCTGCTGTAAGAAATAAAAATGGTTCAAAGTACTTTCTTCTCAAAATCGGAGAGAACAAGAAGATTACGGACGAAATCTTTGACGATATAAATAATTTCTCTGAAGACAGGGCAGCGTTTAAGTCTAATGAGAAGTACGGCGTAGTAGATGTGTCAGGAAGAATCATAGTTGAGCCGAAGTATAATGACATCCGTGATTACAAAGACGGATATGCTATTGCGAGAACAAACAAAAAAGATGGGGTATTGGACAAAGAAGGGAATGTCTTACTGGATTTTATATATGATGAGATTGTGGGAATTGAAAAGGATTACATAACGTTTAAGAGCGATGTAAAATACGGAATAATGAATATCAGAGACAAGAGTGTATTTATCGAGCCAAAATACAATATGCTCTCTGTGGTAAAAGACTCATTTGCGGTATTCTGTAACGGGAGTTGCACGAAATGCGACGAACAGATATGCAGTATCGACAGCAGATTTACCGATTTTGGGAGGGAGATTTACATAGGAGACGAGGTCGGATATGTCAGTTTGAAGGGAGAAATAACCGTATTCAATGATATCAACATTGCTTCTGTGTTCAGTCAGAAGCGGGCTGTTGTATGTAACTGGAAGGACAGATACAGTTCTGCGAGTTGCTATCTTATAGACGAAAATCTCAAGAGAGTCGGTTCTGATAATTACGAGGTGATAAAGGATTTTTATAATGAAAGGGCAGTGGTATGCAATGACTGCAGATATGGCTATGGAGATTTCTATTTTATTGATTTATCTGGCTCGAGGATCAATAATGAACCATTTATACAGGCAAAGAACTTTTCAGAGGGGCTTGCTGCGGTCGTCAGGGATCAGCCGGGGCTTACAGACTGGAATTTTATAGATACGAATGGAAGAATTGTGATAGATGACGAATATAACATAGCCTTTTCATTTAAGGAAGGAAGGGCTGCCGTCTGCAAAGGCTTATGCGAGAGGCTCGGAGGCGGACATTAATAGTTTTATATTGTCTGTTTATAAAAGGTAGTGTAAAATATGTTTTCGACCGGAGGTACAATATGCGCAAGATTATTTTTGCAATTATTCTGTCTTTTCTCTTTGGTGCCTGTGGCAGTTCGGTTACTGATATCTCAAAGGATATACTGTTAGGGGATATTTCTTTTTTGGATACCGGAACCGTTAAGGATTACAGTGAGCCGGCCGATACAATAACGGACTGTATCGTTTGTGACTTTGGTCAGAATACGGATGTAGGAATAACCGACGAATCGGCAAATGATGTTCTTTTGACTGATAGCGAGACAGAGGATGCAGAGACAGACGCTCCTGTTCTGCCCGATGCAATATCAGAGGACATTACCGGGGATTTCTTATCGTTTGATGGCGGAACAGATGATATAATCGTTGATGCCTCAGAAGATGTGGTAAATACGGATGCCGGGACGGACGGAGGAGCAGATGTCTATGAGGATGCGGGCTCCGGTTATTGTACTCTGGGAGATAAGAGGGATTATAAATGCCCGGACGGAGAGTTGATCGACTATTGTGTATGTGAGAACAGGGGATGCAAACCGCGATGCGACAAGATTGGAACCGAGAGTGAAGGCTGGTATGACTGCAGCGGACAACTTATAAAATGGGATTTTTGTGCAAAGTGCAGTGCCTACTGCGGGGCCCTCGGCTCGAAATCAGAGGGGTGGTATTCTGACTGCTCAGGTCTGATTAAATGGGATCAGTGTGCACCTGACTGGTTCTGCCTTGAATCCCCGGAATCGAGATGCGGCCTCCCCTGTACGGATTCCTGCGACTGCCCGAAGGAGAAACCATTCTGTATAAACGGGCATTGTGATAATTCAGCGGTTATCAGCTGCAGCAGCGATAATATGTGCCCCTGCGGATCTTACTGTATGAAGTCTTTCTGTGTGGAGGGGACGGAGAAGTGCTATACCAGCTGTGATTGCAAGCAGGGATATATATGCGTCAACAATGTCTGCAAGGAAAAACTAAGCAGCGACTGTTCGAACGAACCCTGTCCCTGCAACTCTTACTGCGCGAAGAATCCGTTTGGTGTGGATACCTGTCAGAAGGGCTGTCTTGATAACTGTGATTGTCCTTCTGCGGCACCGATATGTTCGGGCGGAATGTGTATATCTGAACTGATCTTCGATTGTAAGGGAGACGACAGAAATTGTCCCTGCAATCAGATTTGTATATACGGGAAATGTGTAAAGTCAGACGAGCTTTGTGGCAACTCCTGTGAGTGTCTGAATCCTTTAAGACAGGTTTGTATTAATAATGTTTGCACAGACGGGATAAGCGGCTGCAGCAACGACTCAGAGTGTCCCTGCGGTATGACCTGTATAAAAGGAAATTGTTACTCTGCTGATGCCTGCAGAAACTCGTGTGACTGTAAAGAAAAAGAGATATGCAGGAGCGGCAAATGTGAACCTTACGATTCGAATGCCGGGTGTAAGACCGATACAGATTGTCCCTGTAATCAGGTCTGTGCCTCAGGTGTCTGTATAATCAGTGAACCCCTCCCCTGCAAATACTCTTGTGATTGCCCGAAGAATATGATATGTAAGAGCGGAACCTGTGAGCAGTATGTCGTCTATAAATGCCTGAATGATAATGACTGCCTATGCGGTAATTACTGTGATCTGTCGTCGGGAAATGTAGGTTATTGCACCTCCGGCTGTAATGACCCGTGTGACTGTCCGGCCGAGAAACCATATTGTGTCAAAGGACAGTGCCAGACAGGCGGTATAATACCTGTTGCCTGCAAGACAGACAGCGATTGCAGATGCAGAGAGGTCTGTAAGGGTGGAGAATGCCTGCCGATCAAGTAGGCTTTGATGTTGTATAGGGCCTTTTTGGTTGCTGTGATTTACTTGCCCGCTTTAAGGCTGCCTATCTCCACGCTGTCCGTATACATATAATAGCCGAACCCGCCGATGACGTAGATTGTACCACCAACGTTTACAACGCTGTGTGAAGCTCTTGGATTTTTGATGGAGTCGTAATATGTCCACATATTTGTCGTCTGGTCATAGGCCATTGTTTTATCCAGATATAAATCTGCTCCGTCTTTGCCGCCGATTATTACGAACTTGCCGTCGAATTCTATGCCTGCATTTCCGATTTCATAGGCGGCAACCGGCATAGGTTCTGCGTCTCTCCATTCATTCTTCTCTGTGTCATAGATTTCGTGAGAAGCGAGCGGTTTTTTACTCTCCTGATATCCGCCGGCCACGTGAAATTTTCCGTTTACAAAGGCGCAGGCAAAGTCAGCTCTGGGCTGTTTCATCGGAGCAAGCTCGGTCCATTCTCCCGTTGCCGGGTCGTATCTGTAAAACCTGCTGACAGCTGTATTGCTGTTAATAGCCTTTTCTCCTCCGGCAACATAGAGTTTGCCGTCATATATTGCTGCACAGCTCTTCCCTACAGCGTCTCCCGGATACGGTTCCTTCTTGCTCCACTCCTGCGTTTCTGTATTGAACACATAGTGATCAGTATATGGCGTAAACCAGTAGTGCCCGTTTACAATGTGTATTGACTTTCCTATTACACCGCCGGCTCTCATACTCATATCATTATTAAAACCTTCCGGCAGATCTGCGAGCGGATTCCATTTACCTTCGGATATATCAAGAACCTCTCTTTTGTATTTGCTTGTTCCGAAGATCGCAAGAAGATATATCTTACCGCCTGCAAATGCAGCAATACCTTCGGCGTGTTTGTCGAGTGTCGAGGGACCGTCCTGCCATTCAATTCTGGATTCGAAACCGACATCTGCAGTACTGCCGGTATCATTGTTTGCTCCCGCATCGCCACCGGTATCCTCAGTGCCTGTATCTGTAACCGAAGAGGTGTCTCCGCCTGTATCTCCCGTATTTACATCATCTGATGCATCGGGACTGATCGGGGAATCACTACCAGTAATATCTGAAGCAGCGGTGTCATTCGGGATCGCGTCGCCAGATAAGGTGTCTTTTGTCTTATCTTCATCCGATTGACAGGATACGGCATAGAAAAGTAGTGCAAAAGAGATCAAAGTTGACAGGAAAATAAATGCTTTTCTCCTCATAAAACCTCCTTTTGATACAGGGTAAAATACCCACACAGTATCTGGAAAATAGCACGGATATCTTTTTTGTCAACGGAAAACATAACGCAGAGCGTCATTTTGCAGACTCTCTCTGACCGTTCTCCTGAATATTCTGTTTAATCCGGCAGATTCTGATGTTAAATATTCTGTTTTGTCTCACCGGCAGGTTTGACGGACAACCTGTTTAGGATATTGATATTTTCAGAAATATTCAGAATGTCGAAGAAGAGACATTTGTATACTCTCTTTAGTTGGGAGATTCTCTCTCTGATTTCACTTAATGATTTTATGTTTTCTGTGAGTTTCAGCAATTCATCTGATTCAGAGATAAAATCACCGGTAAGCGTCTTAAGCGCCGTTACGGAGAGCTTCATCTGGTCGAAAATTGATTTCGGGTCTTTAAGAGTGGAGCAGGAATCCTCTGTTGACCTGTTCAGAGAGGAAGAGATGAGTCCGTCAGAGGCTAACCACAATAGTTCGTTTAATCTGCTTATATGATACGAATCGCTGAAATTGTGCTCAATCGCCAAGGAAACTTTATTGAATAATTCGCCTATCTTTCTGAATCTCAGTATTTCCTCTTCACTTGTTTTATATGAGAAATTTTTCTGGTATAAATCGGATTCGACCCTTGCTATTTCGGAATCATTCAGCAGAGAAGAGATCTCCCTGATTCTCTCTCTTATTGCTTCAATCTCTTCCCTGATTATTATCAGGTAGACCTCAAATTCATAATCAGAATCCGAATAGTTGTCGCCGAAAATCGAAAGCAGTCCGGAATCCTCCATAATATCGATGGTAATGGCATTAACTGTTGTTGTGTAAGGAATTTTCGTTTTCATTGTAAACCTCCTCTGGTTTTACGGGGACCACATATCAGTCTCCCGCTGTACATCTATTATAAGGATTGAAAGAACATAAATTGCGTATAGTTTTTATTTTTTGATCTTTTCATAAATGCAGATTCAACACAGACAGAGTTTCGGAATTTTCGAAAATACTCAGCAGGATTTCATAAAGAATAATACCCTGTCTTTTCCCGTGTAAAATGCCAGGTTTATACCCGGCACCGAAAAACACAATAAATTCAAGGTGTTATAACTCTAACTGGCACCGCAAGAGGTAGCTGTCAGGCGGCAACCAAGCCATACATATATAATATTGTATAGTAATGTATTTGTTTAGTTCGGGTTGTTTCATATGAAACATTTCAGGGTCTTTTTTCGGGGTTGTATAGTTTTTCGTACTTTAACCAGCCGTTTTTGGATAATTCGATTACATCCTTACAGGACGATGTATTGCTCATCTTGGCCGCCCTGAAGTAGCTTCTGTTGGGATTGCTGTATTTTTCTATGTAAGGTTTGTAGTAGAGTATTTCCGGTTTAGTGTCGATGATCGAGAGTTCATTACTGAAGTCTATCAGTCCCTGAAGGTGCCGGGAGTCGGTTACGTTCACGTTGAGTGTTGTCCAGAAGCGCTGAACACTGTAGATCTCTCCGCTAATCAGCCCTGTTAAAAAGACTGTTACTCCGGGTTTGTTGTCTCTGTCGTCGTCTGACTGGTTATCCGGATGTTCCCTGTCCGGCAGCGGGTCATTATAAATATCCCTCAGTTTTGCCCCAAAGAGGATATGAACTTTATCCGTATAAAAGGAATTACCCGGTTTTAGTTCAGGCGGCCTTTTGACATATACACTAGCCACAGGCATATTGATTATATAATTGTCTGGAATTATCATTCTGGCTATATCTTCGTAGTCGGGATTGTTGTCATCAAAATTCTCGAATTGTAACTGGCACCAGCGTTTGTGGATTTCGATATCCTCATTTTTCTGTACTATTTTTACCAGCAGAAGGCTTTTGAGGACCGTGTTCTGAACATTGATAAACGGCACATTCTTGATTGTCATCGCTGCATTAATTGCAAACCCCCATACGCCTTCATACTGGTGTGCCGGATATGCCGGATTATTCTCTTTCCCCCAGTCGATACCGCCTATTTGTGGTGTACATTCGCCCAAGCCGGCTTCCTGAGAATCTTCATTCTGAATACTTTTTTCCGGTTCTGATAACTGGCACTCATACTGCCATCCGTGTATGTAGCAGTCGCTACTTGAATTGCATTTCCGGAAGCATACACCCTCAGACTTATTGCAGGCATATCCCATACCAAGCCTCTTACAGGAGCTGTCATCAGTGCAGTTCAGGGTGCAGAAGTTTTTGTGACAGGAGAAATTATTTGAATTGAAGAAGTTTATGCATTCTGTATCCGTCTGGCATACCCTGTCGCTCGTCTCTACGCAGTTTCTGTCCTTGTCTCCTTCGGGGACGCATCTCCCGCAGGGGGAACATTCGTAGTTCATCCCCGTTTCGGAATATCTGGCATTACAGTCTTTTGAGGTCGAGCATTCTACAGAACAAACCTTCTTTTCATCACAGAATCTTCCGGTCCCGCAGTCAAAATCGGTCTCACACTTCTGGTACCCGAGCAGTTCCTCGCTTATAATGTTTCCGTCCTTTGTTTCACATGAAACAGATAACAGGGCGATAAAGAAGAAAAGTATAGTAAATCTCAATCCCATATTGATTCCTCAAAGGTAATGGGTTTATATCCTATATGTTAAGATTACATATCAGCAAAAAGGATTCCTATCCGTTTTTTAATGCCGGATCTTTTCGGTCTTAGCAAAGTGTCGAATTTTGTAATTATTATAAACAGATTTTTGCCAAAGAAATTTTTACGGCAAGTTTTTTCCGGCCTAAAGAATCTTTTTTCAGAAAAATCAAATCAAAAAGGGTACGCGGAGGTATTTTATGAATATAAAATTCATTTTTGGATTGTTCTTGCTTTTTTCAGCTTCCTTAACCGCATATGCTGCCGAATGGGAGCTCGATAAATCTCATTCGGGCGTATATTTTTCGGTAAAGCACCTTGGAATTTCGAACGTAAAAGGGGAGTTTACCAACTTTGAAGTGAAGGTTACCGGAGAGAAGGAGACGGTTGAGAAGTCCGAAGTATTTGCCAGAATCTATGTCGATAGCATTAATACGCGCGAGCCCAAAAGGGACGAGCATCTGAAATCTGCCGATTTCTTTGATGTGATGAAGTATCCGTACATAGAATTCAGGTCTAAAAAGATAACGAAGGTATCTGAAACAAAGCTCAGACTGACCGGCGACCTTACAATGCACGGGGTAACCAAGGAGATTTCGATGGATGTCGAGAGCCCGGGATATGAGATAGTCGATCCGTGGGGAAAGACAAGGGCGGGCTTTAATGCAAAGACCACAATAAACAGGAAGGATTTCGGAATCAACTGGAACAAGACACTTGATAAGGGTGGTCTTGTAGTCGGAAATGAGGTCGATATTATCATTGAGCTGGAACTTATCAGGAAGACGAATAAATAGTGCACAAAATACAAAATAGTATTCGGAATATAAAATCAGCGGTTCACCGGTGCCAGGCATTGTTGCAACTCTTTGATATCGTTGTGTTTTTGGTGTAAGCACAGAAAGAAGCAGACTAATAAACAGGTTTATCAGGGTGCAGGATTGATATCTATAAAGCAATAATTGAGGGTTAAATCTGTAAGGCTGCTTCTGAAACACTAAAGTTCGCTCTAATCCAAACATATTGACCGGAACATGGGCTTGGGATCCGCATTACGTTTGTTGAAAGCTCTGTCGCGCAAGGAGTTCCGGAAAGGAAAGTATTGTTGAATTCACAAGTGCCAGGTATGGTTCTAATGTGTTGATTTTATTTGGTTTTTACTCTGCTTGCATTGAGCCCGATAAGCTTAATCTTTAACTGGCACCGGAACAAGCTGGCCCTAACATACTGTTACGAGAACCACAACGCAACACCTGTATTGTATGTGACATCTGTTGCTTATGGCTTTTTTGGTATCATCCTGAAATCTTTAATCTTTTTAATAGGTTAGGATCTATAGTTAATATGTTGGCGTACAATATTATTACGCTATATTTTACTCGAATTGCTATAACATACTTAGATATTTAGACATTTTGCGTTGCAGAAACCCTCAATAACATAAGTAATATAATATAACTATAATAAATAGACGATTGGGCGCATAATTCATTATCCAAAATATCAAAATATATTATATTCTGCTTTTCCAAATTTTATTTATTAATTATACGCTTCGGGCGGCCATGCTACGGTAACCGGAAAAATTACGAAGAATCTGCAGTCTCATATAACGTTTTGCTCCTGCATAGGGATGAAACCTTATTACCGTTTCGGGATGAAATTTTTTTATTTGACATATCAGGCTTTTGGTAGCATTTAAGGGGCACTTTCGGAGGTCTTCTTTAATGAAGAAGGTCATTCTCTTTATCATCATTTCTGCCTTTGCGATACTGGCTCTCAACTTTTATGCAAATACCGAAGAGTCCGATTTAAGAGATAGAATTTCCGTTTCTAATCAGAAATAGCCATAAAACCTGCAATCAGTTTATTGATACCGTTGTTTGGAGTCTTTTAAAAGGTAGCTGGTGAATCGTTGTTGTAATATTTTACCAGAGAAATGCCCAGTACATTTTCATGTTTGCAAAACAAAAGATTTTGTCTTTATTCTCCAATGATTTTTATCAGCACGCGTTTTCTTCTTCTCCCGTCGAACTCTCCGTAAAAGATCTGCTCCCACGGGCCAAAATCGAGCCTTCCGTTTGTTACTGCAACTACAACTTCTCTTCCCATAATCTGCCTCTTCAGGTGGGCATCTCCGTTATCCTCGCCGGTTCTGTTGTGTAAATAATTACTTGTGGGCTCGTGAGGAGCGATCTTCTCAAGCCATTTTTTGTAATCCTGATGAAGGCCGGATTCGTCATCATTTATAAAGACCGAAGCAGTTATATGCATTGCATTTACCAGACATAAACCTTCTTTTATTCCGCTCTCAAAAAGTGCCTTTTCGACCTCGCCTGTTATATTAATAAATTCCATTCTCTCCTTAGTGTTGAACCAGAGCTCCTTTCTGAAAGATTTCATATTAAACCTCCTTAACCGGAATAGTAATTAGCATATACGGCGGGACTCTTCAATTGGTATATTTTCATAATCAATCGCCTTTTTATTTTTTGAAAAATTTTGATAAAACCCTTGTAGTCTCAGTAATTTTGTATTATCCCGATTTTTATGTCTGATTTTGCAAGACCAAAGATACTTCTGAGCAGATGTCTCGGCGTAAGTCCGGTTCGTTTTAACGGCGGAATCATAAACGATGAGTTTGTGGAGCGAATAAAACGCTTTGCTGACTATACCGATATATGCGCTGAGGTGGATATCGGACTCGTGGTTCCGCGGCCCAGAATGATAATCCGCAAAACCGGTTCAGAGTTCAGGTTTGTGGAATACGAGAGCGGGAAGGATTTTACAGAGAGCATCATCAGGTATTGTAACAGAATTTCCGGGCTTTCGGAAGAATACGACGGGGCGATTCTCAAGGCAAAACCCCCTTCCTGCGGAATTGACAATGCAAATTTTTATAACGAGCGGAACAACAAAGGCAAGACCGACGGATTTCTGGGACGTTCTCTTAAGGCTCTGCCGAACTTTCCTCTCTCTGACGAGGGAAGGCTCAGGGACGAAGGGCTCAGATACAGATTTCTTGTCTCTGTCTTCTCTCTCGCAGATCTGAGGTTTTCCCGAATAAAGAGTAGTGGTGACCTTGTGGATTTTCACACCAGATATAAGTATCTGCTTATGACCTTCTCTCCGAAAAATCTGAAAATTCTGGGTAATATCGTCGCAGGCGGTGATATTCCGGTAAGAGAGAAGGTTCTTCAGTACAAAGTATATTTCTCTGAGGCATTTTCGAAGACAGCTTCTGTTAAAAGACACTACAATACTATTCTGCACATATTCGGATATTTCTCCAAAAGACTGAGACCATCGGAGAGAACGAATTTTATTCGTCTGACAGAAAACTATCTGAAAGGCAAGAAACCCCTTTCTGTAGTGGTCGAACTTCTGCGGGGATATGCCTTAAGATTCGAGAATGATTATCTTCTGCGTCAGAGATATCTGAACCCGTATCCGGAAGAACTCGATAATTGAATTTTCTGTTATAGTTAATAATTGAAAAATATTTTATTGGTGATAATCTCGCTTCTATGAGAACCGCAATATTGATTTTTGTACTGCCGTTTATTTTGTGTACGTCGAGATTTACGTATGAAGATGCGGCCAAAAGAGGTACTATAGATGCATATTACCGCTTTGTCTCCGAAAATCCTGATGCGCCGGAGACCGAACAGGCGATATCCAATATAAGGGATATTCTCTTTACGGCGGCGCTCCAGAAGAAGGACATTGTCCTTATCAAACGGTTTCTGTCGGATTTTCCCAATGACCCGCGTGCAAAGACCCTCCTCGATCTTCTCGACGAGATAAGGTTTGAGGAGGCAAGAAAGAAGAACACAAAAGCCGCGTACGAAATTTTTATCCGTACTGCCGCAAACGGTAAACTCAGAGACGAGGCAAGAAATCTAATACAGGATATCGAATACAGCGAGATAAAAGATTCGGATGATATACCGAAACTTGAGGCCTTTCTGAAAAGAAACAAATCGGGGATTCGCTTTCAGGAGGTAAAAAGCCGGCTTGAGAAGATACTCTTCGAAAAGATAAAAAAGGGCGATGTCTATTTTGCAGAGCCTTTTCTAAGACGTTTTCCGGACAGCGAAAAAGAGGCCGAAATAACAGAGATTCTTCTGGCCGATATTACAGATAGACTTGATAATCTGTGTCTGTTCGAATGGGCTGAAAAATTGGCCGGACAGACAGGTGCTAAAATTAAGAATCCGGCATATTTGAATGCGGTCAAGGAAAAGAGCGAGGTCTGCACAAAAAATTATGCCGTTTTTTCTTCTCTTGCTTCTCAAAGTCTGAAGAAGGGAGAAGAGAAGAGAATATTTTTTGAAAACTATCCGTCAGATTACAGGGCAAACGCACTGACTCTGCTGAAAAACTACCATAAAAATCTGGAACATATCATAAAGATTCAGGACGATATTGCATCTGAAGACGCAGAGAAGAGGAGAATGGCATATCTCGAACTGAAGTATTATCCCTTCTCTCTGAAGACCGCATCCCTCTTTGCCGGTAATATAATAAACGGCACAATTCTCGAAAAGCTGGAGCTTGCAGATATCTTAAGGGAAAGGCTGAGAGATGAAAATGACAGGCGGATATTCAACTTTCTCTTCTTTGTCAACAGAGATAAGCCCGTATATCCGATATACCGTACCTTCTTCTTCGAATATCCGGAGGATTTTGAATCCGATAATCTCTTTTTGAACAAGACCTTTTCCGATGCGAAGGAAGATATCTTTCTTCAGTTTATGCTCATCGACTATGCCTATCAGAGGGGGTATAATTCATTTATAAGGTCGGTAATGAACGACCACCTCAAACAGCTCTTTACTCTCACCTCAGAATATCAGTCCCTCTGCCAGCAGGAGTGCTCAAAGAAGATACTCTTCGAACTAAAGGGCGTAAGCCAGATGCTCTTACGGGAGGAAGAGATGGCAAAGGTTCTGTTCGGGGAGAACTCGGATGTCTTTGGCATAATAAAGGAGAAGAGATCAGAACTCTCCAAAACACTCGACAAACACAAATTCATACTCGAACAGCCTTTTATACAAAATCCGTCCGAGAAGTTGTCGTTTGTCAGTCTCGTTTCTGTAAGGGAGAAGACTTTACTGAAATTCGTCTGTCAGGCAGAGCCAAACAGGGAGAAGAGAGATAAAATAAGAGAGCTGATTAAGAAAAAGGATTAGAAAAGACCCTGTTTTTACGAATTATCAGTGCTTGTGGTAGTGTGTGTGGTCTATCTCTTTATGTCTGTGTCTGTGTCTGTGGACGAGGTTTGCCTTTATCAGCAGCTCTTCGTTATTGAGGAGGGAATTAATCTCGCCGTCATATAGAATTTCGTGGCTCTCCGAAAGAAGGATGGTCCTCTCTCCCAACTCCGGCGCCATCGAGAGATTGTGTGTGCTTATAACCGTTGTAATATCAAGTTCGTATAAGAGGTCTATTACCTCGCCCTGACTCTTCGGGTCGAGGTTTGCCATTGGTTCATCAAGCAGCACGAGATTAGGTCTGATTGCCAGAATTGCGGCAAGGGCGAGTTTCTGTTTCTCTCCGCCGGAGAGTTCGAAGGGCGGAGACTCCCTGTATTTTGTTAGTCCGAAAGTATTCAGAAGCTCTTCAACCCTCTCTTTTATCTCCTTTTCATCCTTTTTCATCTGCCTCATTCCGAATGCGACCTCGTCATATACAGTCGGATTGAAGAGCATTACATCGGGCGACTGAAAGAGCATCACCACACTACTTCTAAAACTTCTTCTGTTTTCGGGATTTTTGAAATAATCACTGTTGATCAGTAAACCCCTGAAAAAAAACTCTCCGCTCTCAGCAAATATAAGCCCGTTCATAATCTTGAGCAATGTGCTCTTGCCACACCCGTTGACTCCAAGAAGAACTACTCTCTCCCGCTCAGAAATCTTCAGGTTGATATTCCTGAGTATCGTTTTTCCGTTGTAACCAAAGGATAGATTCTTTATTTCAACCATCAAGAAAGCCTCTCGAACGCATCGCAAGAGAGGTCTCTTTAGCATTGTACAGCGATTTAGTAAAGAAGAGATTTATTACCCGCTCGATGAGAATTTTTATATGTGTCTTCTCTCTGACAATTATCCTGCTTGCGTGTGCCTCTTTAAGGTCTGAATATGTCCTGATATAATTCTGAATCTGGCTGTATGAGAGTGTAAACAGATACGAAAATGTCTCCGAAAAAGATAGTGCGAGGGGAAGATTGGTGTGAGATGCAAAAAAGAATGTGAGACAGGTTATTGTGAGGACACGGAGGTTGATGAGCAGGATATAGCCGGTGTCAATATCCGACCTGAAAAATGTGAATAGCAGGTAGGATAGCGATATTACTACATTGAAGACGATAAAACTGAAAAGAATCCTTTTGAAGGACCTTCTGAAAAACGAAAGGTCACTGATAATAAGTATTAGAAGAAGTGCCAGATAGAAAATTTCCGAATGAATTATCGTAAGCAGCAGGACGGCTGACAGATATAATAATAGTTTAATTCTTTCCTTCAAAGAGTTTCTCCCTGTCAAACCTTCTGACGACCTTTAAGGCAATAAGGGTAAGCATTCCTTCCGCAATACCTACAAATATATGCGGGATAATCATTGCTGGGAGTGTGACCGTAAGACCAAAGGGGAAGAAGAGAGGTTTGCCGCTCGTATCTGTTGCAATGAGTGGCTGTATCCCTAATATTACTGCCAGAACAGTTGCCGAAAGGATAATTGCAAAAAATGAAGATAGAAATATTCCAATGTTCTTATGTCTGCTGAAAGGTTTGAGTATGAAACAGATTGTATAACTTCCTATAAAACCGATTGCGAGAACATTTACTGGTAGAGTGGTTATTCCACCGTTTCCGAAGAGAAGTGCCTGAATCAGCAATACAAGACTTGTGCACAGAAAGGATATCTCTGGTCCGAAGAGGACGGTGAGTGTGCCGATTCCGAGGGCGTGGGCGGTCGTTCCTCCGGGAAGCGGGACTACCACCATCATCAGGACAAATGAGAAGGCAGTCGCGGCGCTCAGAAACGGGAGGGTCTCTGAACTCAGAAAATTCTTCATTTTTCTGACAGAGTACGCCCACAAGCCCACAGATACGGCATATGCAGGGATATATACCTTTGGAGAGATGAACCCGTCAGGTATGTGCATAGATAATCCTTCTTTCAGGTTGCCCGTGTATTCTTTTCATTCTCTTTTCTCACAGAAGGGCCGAGAACGTAAAAACAATTCTTACATTCTCCTTCCCCTCGGCCCCCTGCTGGTCGTCTGATTCGTTGAGTATTGTGTAGACCGGAAACTTGGTACCGAGTCCGATGCTCACATTATTGACATAAGCCCTCAGTCCCGGAAGAATATAAAAGATGTGTCCACCAGTTGCCTCAGCCCCTTTGCCGTTCTCGATATCTCTTCCCAGATTCAGATATGTCCCCTCGAGATTTGCATCGAGCCTGAATTTCTTCTCTGTGACAGTGAAAAGTCTGTAATTGAGGGCTGTATTTATTCTGAATTCCGGACCGAATTCGAGTCTTGTCCCATCTCTGTATTCATTCTCGAAAAACTTGATATAACTGATATCAAACACGTAGGTAAACCTCTCTGCAAAACCCTTATTGGTAGCAAAGCCGAAAGATGCCGATGGTTTACCGAATCCAAGAGCCATTCCGGGGTCGATATTCCCCTCCGCATCAGCAATATTTGCAAATCCGGTCGGAATTGTTACACCGCCGTAAAGGGCGAAATGCCAGTCCATCATATCATCCAGACTCTCGTTAGGAGGAGTGAGCCTGAGTCCTTCGTCATACTTGAAACCGAAAGTGGCAAATATGGACGGGTCGGCGAATCCGGCGGTATTGTAGGAATTGTTCTCCACAACCTTTACATTGAACGGTGCAAAGACATAGAGCGAGAGATAAGATGTCAATCCATAACCCAGTCCATACATCATAAATGCACTGTAATCGCCCTCGTCGTCTCTCTCTTTCGTAAGTTTTTTGAAGTTTGCATAGTCCAGTTTGTAATACATAAGGACGGACTTTGCAGGCAGAGACTGTGATGTAGATGTCTCGAGCGGTGCACCGGGACCTTCGAGTCCGACGGCACCGACCGCCGCAACACCGTGGTGTGCATTCGCAGACACCGAAACGAATACAAAAAGAATCAGACAGAAGCTAATTACTACCTTTTTCACGTTCCTTCCTCCTGACAAAGATGTTAAGGACCGAAAAAATTATTAATATCAGTCCGGCTCCGAATACAGGTTTTGCAAATCTTTCAAAAAACCCTATTTTCTTTTCTTTGAGAATAAGCCCTTCCTTTACATCTATCCCGAATGTTGTGCCGTGCCCGTCATCCGAGAAGGCCTTTATCTGCCATTTCCCGGGGCTGTCCGGTACGAAGGCAATTCTTCCCGATTCGTTTGTCCTTCCTACCTGATATGCGGCTTTCTCGTTGCCCGGTTTGTAGATCTCATAGGATTCATAGGCAAACTTCGTCCCGTCTGCGTAATATATATCAACTATGTATGCGCTCCCCTGTTCGACCGAGTAGTGTACATCGTGGGCATAAAGCGAAAACGGAACAAGAAACAAACCCAGAAATAGAAAGATCCTTTTCATATCATTATTCCTTTACTATAAAGTTGAGGTTAGTTGTAATTATCCGCTCGTCAGTCTTTACCCCGTCCTCTTTTTCGGTAACTGATGCGGAAATCACCTGAAAACCCGGTTTTTTGACTGTAATATTTATATTTCCGTCCGGATCCGTTGTCCCTCGAGGCTTATCATCATAGGCTACAACCACATCCTTTGCAGGCTTGCCTTTATAGAAAAGCCTGAGTCTCAGTTTGTCTCCTGTTTTTATCTTCGAGAGATCCGATGTGGGGACGATTTCGAGGTCGTCCGATAAAGGTTGCTGAGCCTTTAGAGTGAGATTTTTGACATACTTTACCGACTCGAAGGAGAGCCAGCTCTTTACCACCTGTTTTTCGTTTTCCTTTGATACATTTTTTGTCCCATATACCGTCTTTGTCCAGTAACCAGAGCTAAACATTACGAACACAGCATCACAGTCTTTTGAAAAGGTTATCGGGTATTTATTCTCAGTTGAGATATCTTCTACCTTATGACCCTTCTGACATTTTATATATTTTACATACTCTGGTTTATACTCAATAACTGATTCCCCACTATGAGAGGAGTGTTTATGTCCATAGAGTAGTTTATAAGTTCCATTTTCCTCCTCAATCCAGAGGTCGTGTGCGAAGACATTATTAAGACATAGAAACAGAGACAGACCCAGAATCAGCCTTTTCATAGCACCTCCTGTTTGTGTGTGCCACCAGATGGGAGCAAAATATATAAATTCGTGCTACCTGTCAAGAGGAAAATTCAAATATTATATGGCATATTTTAGCTAAATCGTGCTACGGCTGACGGACACCAATGCGACAATCTTTTCCTTTTGCATCGTTTATTCCTGTGCCGTGTCTTTTGTTGTTCGCTGTCTCAGGGGGACAGGTAATATCTTATGCTACAGATATTTACAATACAGTGTTCGTTGGTTAAAGAGAGAAAAGCAAAACATCCTGTTATGTCAGAAGAGATAAGCAAGAAGCATCAGGGAGCCATTGCTGTTTTTAAAGATAAATCCGCAAGAATATGCATAAAATATTAATAAGAAAAAAATCAGGAGAAAAAAGTGCATATTTACAACAACCTCTTTTTGTGCTTCTAATGGAATCCGTTTTGTTTCAGGGAGGTCAGAAATGTTCAGAAATTTTATGGCTCTGTTGATTTCGCTACTTCTTTTCTCTTCCTGTCTTGATATATTGCCGGAGGACGAGGGTAAGAACTGTCCGGACGGCTCAAGGTGCTGCAAGACCGAAAACGGCATTATGGTCGTAGGTATAACCGTACCGGTCGACTGCGAGTGCCCGAAGAATACCACTTATATACTGACCGATAAGAAGTTTAATGTAAAACAGTGCGACTGCAACGAATGTGATTAAAATCAGGTTAGTTTACTGATATTATTGGTTTTATTTGGTGCCAGTTACTAGTCTTTTTAATAATTATAGACAAGTAGAATTCTGATAATATTTCAATATACTTTTTCTATATAATCATTGTATAAATTTATAGTCTCTTTTGCATCATATATATAAAGTTCTTTAAAAGTATCTTTTGTCGATTCATTTAACTCAGTAAACATATATATTAATACCTCAGCATAAGGTTTATTAAAAGAGTATGTCTCTCCACCGGTCTGAACTTCATAATATTTGTAATTCCCCGTATAATCTCTTTTTATCTCCCCTTGTCTAATAATGGGTGTCTTATAAGAATATGTTGAATAATTACTACTTAATGATAAAACAACAAAGTACTTTTTGTTATTTTCCAATGTCAATTCTGCACATCTGTAAATAAGATAAGTTTGAACAGTATCCATTGATGTGAAAGCATTAGCGGAGAAAAATACTTTCCATATATCCCTTTTTACCTGTAATTCAGAATACCCTCCACTAAAACCTGCTCTTTGATATGGGGTTGCACAAGAGATGAAAAATAATATAAAATTAATTAAGATAAAGAAAAGTTGAGCAGAATATCTGTTTTGATTTTTCATGTAAACCACGTTTATTGGGGATATTAGAAATTGTCAAGAATTAAAAAATAGCGCATATTGGTGTGAAAAAAGTAGATATTTAAAAAAATTCTGATAAAAATAGTGTCAGTGTATAACATTAACTAACTTAATAAAATTTTATGCCCAGAGTATATATAATCGACGCAGGATATGAAAATGTAAAAGAGAAATTAAAACCGGTTCTGTGTAATTATTTACATAGTGCGGGGCCGAAATCTGTCCTGCTCAAGCCGAATCTTTTAGCCGGCGCTCCGCCCGGTAAGGCGGTCTGTACCCATCCTCTCTTTGTTAAGGCTGTTGCAGATATTGCCGAGGAGATGGGCATAAAGGTGGCGGTCTCCGATAATCCGGGAGTGAGCGGATACGGTTCATCTTTAAAGGCTGCTAAAGATTCGGGTCTTTTTGAACTGGTGGGAGAAAAATTTGAAAATCCTGCACAATCTCCCGAAAGAGCAGGTGTCAAATCCGGATATACAGACTCGTTTGTTGTCAGCGGTAATATATTACACGCAGAATATGTAATAAATTTACCAAAGTTCAAGACGCACTCCCTGACCCTTTTTTCAGGTGCGGTAAAGAATATGTTCGGGATTTTAGTTGGGGGAGAGAAGGCGAGGGCCCATTCGATTGGAAAGAGCAGGGACGAGTTTGCGGAGCTTCTGGTAGATATCTATAATATCCGCGTTCCGGAACTGACGGTTATGGATGCAATCTGGGGAATGGAGGGCTCCGGTCCCTCAAACGGAAGCATGAGAGAGATCAACAAGATTCTTGCATCGGATAATGGTTTTGCCGTCGATGCCGTCTGTGCAAATATGATGGGACTTAAGCCGGAGGAGATTCCGTATCTGAGAGTGGCCAAAGAGAGAAATCTGATTGATTACGAAGAAATAGAGATAATCGGAAATCCGGAGGTGCTTAAAGATTTCAGGATTCCTCCTACATTTATGAAGAGAAATTTTGCGGGGAGCGCCTTTATCGGCTTTGTTAATTCCTTTATATTCGAGCATTTTATAAAAGGTCCGGCAAGGCTGAAACTGAAGAGGAAGAGGTGTACGAAGTGTTATGTGTGCCTGAGGCAGTGTCCGGTCAAGGCAATCAGTAAGGATAAAGAGGAATTTCCGCTTATCGATAAAAAGAAATGCATCGGTTGCTATTGCTGTGATGAACTCTGTCCGGAGAATGCGTGGAGACATACGGGGATAATGAGAATACTGGCAAAATAGGTTAAAATTAAAATAGTCTGCTGTCCATAGTCCACGGAAAGATAGGCTCTGGAGGATTAAAGGCTGTTAATTTTTTTATGTAGTAAACAGCGCATAGTTTGTTCCGACATTAAACCGAATTTATTCTCTGTGATGCCTGAAAAATGATATTATAGGAATGAATGATTAATCATCTAATGTGCGGTAACCGAAGTGCAAACAGGTTTTGATACATCTGTTCTTTGAGATGTGATTTCTGAGCACTTCTTCAAATTTCTTATCCGGCGGGTATATTTTGAGATTTAGAATTGCCCCCCGTGTATCGTCGAATATACATTCTTCAATAACGAAAAATCTGCCGTCAAATTTTATTGGAATTTTTGAATCGATAACGACTGTTTTCACAGAAGCCTCCTGTCAGGCACCTGTAAGCCGGCATCGTCAGACCTTTATTACGGCAGGTGGAGGATTACGCTGTAAATGTTTGTCGGATTCGCCTGACCTTCTATCCATTTATATTCCGGTCCGTCGGGAGGGGATGAGTAATTGAATATCCAGTAATCGTTTTCGGACAGCTTAACATAAGAGGCAAAACAGGTATCTCCCTTCGAGGGCAGGTCTATCAGGAATTTTACCGTAAGTTCGGATGGGTTTACCTCCCAGACAGAACACCTCTTCGGGGCAAATGAATATTCTATCTCGTATTTGTTTCTCTGCTCAACAAAACTGAGCTCTCGTAGTCCGAGGTCGTAATTTCCGCTCTCTGTAAGATTCCTCCTCCCTACGAGAATTATTTTATCCTTGTGGTTAAAAAGTAGCGGCGAGTCGTATTTTTTGGGGTCGCTCTTGCAGATAGTTTTCGGATTATCTCCGGAGTTTATTCTGCATATCTTAGAGCCCCAGCCGTCCTCGTCTCCGAGTTCGTTTCGTGTAACGGCGATGTATTCGTTTTCGCCGTATTTTACAATGTCTGTCTCCGAGACTCCTCCCTTGAGGAGCTCGGGAAACTCCTTGAGATATGGTTCGAAATTCTTTCCGTCATTGGTTCTGTACCAGAAGACCTTGATAGAATCAGTCGGCTCGGAGTAGATGTTCTCTCCTCCGGTGTAACCGATTAATGTTGGAGTGCCGTCGAAAGTCTTTCCGCGCCACGGGATGAATGTGTCTTTAAAGACCCATTCGGGTCTGCTCCACTTTCCATCTTCTCCCCTTTTGATTACCATTGCACCTTCGGGCTCGAATTTTACAGGGTTAGTGCCAAGGACGGCAAAATACATATATAGTTCATTGTTTACTATAAGAAATCTCGGTTCCCTTACATCTCTCTTGAGCGATATCTTCTTCTCGAACTCAAATTTTACAAAGTCGCTGGTCGAGACGACAAACATCTCTGTCTCTGTGCTCGCAAAGTGAGAAGGGGCGGTCCTGAATGAAAGAAAGAGTCTGCAGTTGTATTCGATCACGTCCAGATTATTGTTTGAAAACTGAGTATAGACCTGTTCGGGTATCATATCAGAGGGGACCACCTGCCTTAAATCATAAAGTGTTATTGTATCTGATTTCTGAAGACTGAGACTGAACTTTTCTGCAAGGTTGCATCTGTTCTCTGCCCCACCCGTATCTGCAGGATTTTCTGTTGTGATATCTCTCTGCCCGCACGCCAAAAGCAGAAGAAGGCACAGGCTTGCGCAGGTAATCTTCATAATATACCTCTCTTCAGAAGATTGACAGAACTCTGTTTATATTTACCATCTTTTTTTATGTCTTACAATATCCGTCATAAAAATAGAGTCCTTACTCTCCCCCTGGAATAAGGACTATCTGCTACTGAGATATGTTATTTTACTTTAGCACAGATTTTGAATCTATATCCTAAAGCGGCAATACACCCTTCACCATCTGCCGTTTTGCATTCGGAGTCATCGTGGCATTCTCTGAAACATTCATTGTATCCGTTTCCGGGGGCACACACCAGCCCGCATTTACAGTCTGTCTGATATTTGCAGGATTCACCCTCATTCTGGTTCCCGCAGGGCATACAGAGAAATTTATCGAGATCCCTTTCTTCAGCATAGTAGTAATAACAACTGTATCCGTCTCCGCATTCACTTCTCTTAGTACACTCCTTGAAACATCCGGTTTTTTCGTTGTATTTTGCACAGAAGAAACCTTCTTTGCACTGGTCGAGCAGAACTTTGTTTTTGCACAGGTCTTCCTGAATCACATCACCATTTAGTCCTCCGTCCTGACTCTGTGAAGCGTCTTGCTTGTTCTTGTTTGAGTCTTCATCTGATGAACAGGAAAAGACTGTTAATAAGACTAATGAAAATACAATTGCCAAGATACTCCTCATTTCTTACCTCCTTTAATCAGGGATTGTTGGCTTTGCTGAACCACCCGCGCCTGTTGAACGGATACGTGGGCGGAACCTTTGGTTTTAGGAAGTTGCTTATTGTGTCATAGACATAAGAAGGGGATGTTCTGATAAGGAATGCGTCGAAGATTGTCTGGTGTATTATTCCGATATTGCGACTGTAACTCATTTGTGATGTTATGTCGTTCGGGTTAGAAGATGTCCAGTATTTGGTTGCTTTGTTGTATATGGTCTGTCTGTAGAGTCCGTTTGTGTATCTGAGGAAATCCATATTAATTGAAATTTTATTAGCTTCGTTTGCAGGACCCTGCAAATAAATCATCGATAAAATATTTTCCACTCCTGCTTCATTTGCCCAGACTGTCGGGTCCTGACCAATGGATCTGTTAACCATAGGCCAGGTAGAGGTAGAGATTACTATATCGGGATCTACGGCCTTAACGGCAACTACAACCTCTTTCAAAAAGCTTGTCAGTGCATCAACCTCCCACTGATTGATCATCCAGTTAGAGGCCCCTGTAATGTCGACTCCGTATATTTGCTTGAATTTGTTTTTGCAGTAGTTGCAGTAGCAGTGATTCAATTTGTTGTCAGATGTCTCAATGAGTCTTATATAATCAAATATTATGCCGTCTAACTCCCCTTTGTATTTGTTTGCCATTTCCAAAACTATGCTTTTTATAAAATCCAGATATGAGTTCGGTTTATGGTAGCATGCTGTTCCTTCGGCCTCTCCGCTTGATGAATCATATGGCTTTCCGTCAGGGGCAATCGCAAGCCAGTCTGATGGTATATTGCCCTGAGGTCTTCCTACGATAAACCAGGCGTGAACTTCTATTCCTTTGCTATGAGCCTTCTCCAAAAGATATTTGAGCGTATCAAACGACTTGTTTAATACACGATCAGGATACTTGTCTGAATGATACCACAAAAATGCACCATCATCGTATATGAGAGGATAAATAACGTTGAAATTTGCATCTGCAATATAGTTAATAAGATTTTCGATCTCGGTCTTGCTTCTGAACCAGCTGTCGTCAAGTGTGGTAATAAATATGCCTCTCGTCTCGTGAGTTAAGCTACTTCCTCCCTGGTTTACGGTAATTCTCACTGATTCGACAGTCTGTTTGTCTCCGTCATCTGCTTTCAGGGTCAACAAATAAGTGCCGTTACCCGGAAAACTAACTATGGGATTTGGTATTGTGTCAGAACTAAATGTAGCTCCTCCCTGAGCAGCCCATTTCAGTGAGAGTGGGGCTGTTCCGAGTCCGTCATCAGCTACCTGTGTGTTGAGTTTGAGGCTGTTTACGGGAATGGTCAGGTCCGGTCCTATATATATCTTTGGGGACTGGTTGACCAGAATGTTGGAGTGCATCAGTTCAAGAAGTTGCGGACGGCTTACTTCACGCGAATAATATCTGAATTCATCTATATATCCTTTGAAACCCTCACCGATTCTCGCTTTGCTGATATTTATCCCGCCTGTCCAAGTTGACTCTTCCCCTACAATCCACTCAATCCCGTCGATGTATGCCCTCAGCACCTTACCGTCGCTTGCCATTGCAACAAATACCCAGTGTCCGGGTTTTGCATCTCCTATACTGCCCAGTCGGTTTTGCGGTGGCCAGCCTGAAGGATCCTCAGGTACGACGTCCTGACCGTTTTTCGAGAGATATACAAATATTGCCTCCTTTGAAGAACTCCAGATAATCTTCAGGGAGTTATTATCGCTGCTGTCGCTCAGTTCAAAGAGCATTCCGTCTCCGCTGCCGCTCTCTGCCAGCGCCCAGAACATTACAGTACCAGAATTGCCGGAAAAGATACTGCTGCCACCGGTCAGTTCCAGATAACTGCCTCCGTTGAAGTGAGCTGCTCCGCTCCCATGTCTTGAATTCGAAGTATAAGTTACATTATGCAATATAGCGTTGTTCCCCTTGCCTGAATCATCCCTTCCGAGGTTCGATGAGTCATTGAAGGAGAAGTATACTGAGGCATCATCTTTGATATTTGGTGCAATTACCGTAACACCATCAGAGCTGACTGTATTTCCTGTAAGGCCGGCCATATTGACAGCTCTGACGTTTGCATAATAGGTCTTTCCCACAATCAGTGAGAGTGAGCAGGCAGTGTAGTCAAGAACATTTCCAGCGTTTGTGAATTTTACTATATCATCTTTGCCGGCAGCAGTGCCGAACGCAACTTCGTAATGGTCGATGCCACTCTCGGGATCTGTTGCAGCATCCCAGCTGGCAGAGAGACAGTATGTTCCTGTCTGAGTATCGATATCAGACCCTGTCGAATCTCTGACCGTTGCAGGTCCGACAGGAGGTGTGTTGTCAACTACCTGACCGTTGTCTTCCCCTCCTGAATCGTAACCCGTGTCTGTTATGCTCTCTGCAGCATCAGCATCCTTCGGTATTTCAATATCCTGTCCTTCATCACCGCTATCTTTAACTGTTGCAGGTGTATCTGTCATATCGTCCGGTAAGAGAATAGCATCGTCACTGAATCCGGCATCATCTTCAGCCTGAATGTCGCCGGGGTTCTCCGAATCTTCCACGGTTGCATCTTCTCCGGGAATGTTAATAATGTCGTTATTCTTCCCTGTATCCTTTGTGGTAACCTCTTTTACACTGGAAGAACAGCCTGTGTAACTTACCAGTAATGCAAGAGATAGAGATATCAGGATAAATATTCTTCCTGTTTTGGAAAACATTCTTTTCATACTGTAACCTCCATAAAAAATTAACGGTACATAATGTATTCTGCCCGCCAATCCGGTTTTAGACAAGGCTGTTACGCTTTTCGAAAAGGACAATAAATTAATTTTTTGGGAAATATTATTATTTTGACTTCTGTTTTGTGCTCTTTTCTCTGAATATCTTAGGAGATACACCTTCCCATTTTCTAAAGGCGGAGATGAAAGAAGGTGTACTGGAATAACCTAGAAGATATGCAATCTCTTTGATACCCTTGTTTGTAGTCTTTAATAACCTTATTGACTCGTTTTTTCTGACCTCGTTAAGAATTTCCCTGAATGTGGTTTTATTTTTGTGCAGTAATCTTCTTATAGTTCGTGTCGAGAGACCTATCTCTCTTGCAATATCCTTCTCCTTTATGTTAAGACGCTCGCCTGTGATAATTCGCCTTTTTATAAGACCTGATATTGTGTCGTTTGCAGCAACTTCCCTGGAAATTGTTTCACATTGCTTTTCACACAATATCTTTAATCTTTCGTCATATGTAAGAACTCTTGTGTTTAGTACTGAGGGACCCAGTGTAAAAGTGATTTTATCCTTAATCTCTACTATCTTTACGGCAGAAAATATGCTGTTGTTGCCGGTGAGGTCTTCGGTTATTATTGAGAGACATCCAAGAATAATATCACGTAGTTCCTTCCAGAGTGAGCCGATATCGGTAACCGGTTCGACAACGACAACAGCCTCTTCTCTCTTCTGTTTTAGTGTTACCAAAAGAAAATTCATTCTCGAACTGAAATATAACGCATCATATTTTAATACCTCATAGACATCTTTACAGCTTCTTGCCAGATATCCGAAAAATCCGTGTTTTGTTATATCGAGTGTCCTTCCGAATTCGAAGAAAAATCCTTCGTCCCGGACAATCTTTTTGATATCATTTAATAAATTAAAGAATCTCTCGGCAGCAATCCACTGATTGTTATCTGACAATTCACCATCAAGGATATGTCTTCTGAAGATCTTTTCGGTATTGGTCAGTTTTTTCCTTATGCAAAACCTGTAAAGCTCTATCACATATTCTGAAACAATAACACTCTGCATATATCTAAACTAACATCGGATCAGTGACATCGCAAGAATAAATTGAATTTTCTGCTCCCTAATCAGTTTTTAATGAAACATAAACTGTTTTAAGTTATATTATGTTCCGGTATAACGATTTCGTTCCTTTTTATCTATATTTTTCTTCGATAGCGAGGAGAGTTATGTATATACGGTTGTTTTTTAGTGTTTTTTACATCTTTTTTCTATTTGGGTCCGTGCAGGTGTTCGAGATAAAGATTCAGGTAACCGGTGACGAGATTACATATATCTTTCAGACAACGACAGGGACCTTAAATGACCTGAATGTTGTTAATAAATCCGGCTTAAAGTTCAAACCTGATAATTTCGGCGGGATAAAGGTATTCGTCCTCGCCGGAGAAGAGCTGAGGGTCTGGTAGGGGAAACATACTGTATCGATTCTGGAGCAGAGGTTCGAAAACGGTATTTATGATGCAAAAATCAGATACTTCTACAAGGGAGGTAATCTGGATTTTTCCCTAAGAATCTATCAGCGGGAAAAGAGTCTGGTCTTTGAATATACCGAACTCTCTTCTCCGGGCAAGGTCAGATTATTTGGTTTTGACAGGAGTGAGCAGACACCGTATCCGAAGATTGTCACCCTCCCTTACGGACATAATGTCCTCTATTCGAATGGACTCTTTGTCTCAGGCGTTCTGGACCATTCTTTTTCAAATGCCTCTAAGATAAACTCCTTTTACTCCCTCTGTGAGCAGAATGATTACCTCTTTGCCCTTCATACGAACTATGTGGATTTCTATGAAAACTCCGACGACTGGAATAAGACTGAATTCGATAAAGTGAGGAAGACCCTAAGAGATAATCTGACCCGTCTGAGAATCAGGTACAAAAGCGGTCTGACTCTTTATTTAAATTATACAAATACTGACTGGAATATTACGAGTGATAGTGATTTTTACAGGCTTCCGCCCAGTGGCTTTCTGGCTTCGGTTCCCGGCGAGTTTCTGGCATATTATGCGGCAAAAGACGGTGAAGATGTAAAATATTACATATGCCCGGCAGAGTATCTCTGTTCTACCTGCATCGAATCACCGGATGCCGGGGTTGACGTATTGCCCTTGGATGTTCAGGAGGATGCCGGCACTGACGCCGATGATAAGGATACCGGAACCTATACGGACATAACGACGGATATTCCGGAAGAGATAAATGACATACAAAACGGCGACGTCGGTAGTGCAGATGTAATGTATGACATTACATACACTGATACTGGTTATACTGATACATATCTTACGGATTTTACAGGCTTTGATGCTGTTATAACGGATGCTGATAAATTACCTGATTATATCCAAACCGATACACAAAGCGAAGACCGTGTTGCAGAAGATTCGGCAGTTGCGGATATTTTACCTGTATTTATGAAAGGTGGGTTGTCCTCCATATTTTTTTGTGGTCAAATGCCACATTCATTTATTAGAGGTCAACGATGGTCGTTGCCTCATTTATTAACATTTTTACAGGAGGAGCA
>Ga0067045_1028150_pt1 | contig 41455 bp, 33 predicted proteins | sample TerdegcTABiofilm_FD_59184 | JGI IMG/M metagenome (GOLD analysis project Ga0067045, IMG submission 59184) | Combined Assembly of (Gp0054472, Gp0054536) Wastewater bioreactor microbial communities from Singapore -Terephthalate degrading... | reverse complement strand
GGCCCGCTGTTCGTGGTGTCAGCCACGGATGCCACGGGGGATGTTGGTACCGGTAATCTCCAGGTGGTCATCAGCGATGATGCCCCGACGGCGAATGCAGTGACCAACGCAGGTCAGGCTACCCAAGTGCAGAACACTAACCTGATGCTGATCCTCGATATATCCGGCAGTATGGGCGAGCCATCGGGGTATCAAGGCATGACCCGGATGCAGGTTATGCAGAAGTCGGCACTGGAGCTGCTCGACAAATACAGCGCCTATGGCAACGTGATGGTTAACATCATCACCTTTGCCACCTCGGCAGCCAACGCGACGGGCGTCTGGGTCACGGTCGACGCGGCCAAGCTCATCATTCTTGGCCTCTCACCGACTGACTCTACCAACTACGATGATGCACTGAACGAGGCAATCAAGGCCTTTGGTGACAGCGGTAGACTCGTTGGCGCGCAGAATGTCTCCTACTTCATGTCCGATGGGTTGCCAAACGCAAATTCGCTGAGTGGCAGCGATGCCTCGGTTCCAGACGGAGATAATTCTCTGGGCGGAGGAGACGGGATCAGTGGCGACGGGGTGACATTGAGCGGAGAGACTAAGGATTGGGCTGATTTCCTGACGGCGAACAACATCAACTCCTTTGCGCTCGGTATGGGGTCTGGGGCTACCCAGTCGGCGCTCAATCCGATCGCCTACAACGGTGTCAGTGGAGCAAGCCCGGCGAACACCACAGCCGTGGTGGTGACGGACTTCAGTCAGCTGGCAGCCACGCTGCTCAGCACCGTTGTGGCGCCTCCCCTCTCCGGACAACTGATCGATGGTATAACAGCGAGTACCGGGGCTGACGGTGGCTGGATCAATGCCATCACAGTTGCGGGCGTTACTTACACCTACAACCAGAAGACTGATACTTCTGGCGTCTCGGGGGGGACTTCCGCCGGTACCTTTAATACGACGACCAACGAATGGTCAATCACGGTTGCCGGGGGCATCCTCAAGGTGGACATGGACAACGGTGTATATACCTATACTCCGCCATCATCCATACCGGTTGGTGGTATCAATCAGAGCTTTGGCTACAGCGTGATCGATAACGATGGGGATACTGCGTCCAGCACCTTGTCCATCATCGTCAATCCGGCGGTAGGTCCTACCGTGGTGCGTGATGACTTCATCATCACCAATCAGGATCCGTCTACCATCCCGGATTGGGCCCTGCTGGTGAACGATACGGGGCCGCTGGCGGCTACCCAGACGATCATAGGGGTCTCGGGGGCAGTCAGTGGCACGGTAACCGACAATGTGGGTTCGGTGACCTTCGACGATACCTCGGGCGATATCACACCCAGCACTTACCAGGGATCGTTCAACTACACCAACAGCACGACCTCGGATACAGCCAAGGTCTTCGTGGATGTGCAGGGCGGGACGCTCACCGGGAGCTATCTCGACGAGATCCTGATTGGTGGATCTGGTGATGAGACGCTCAACGGCAATGCCGGCAACGACATCCTGCTCGGTGGTGGCGGCAACGATGGGTTGAACGGTGGAGATGGCAACGACATCCTCGTCGGCGGCGCAGGCAACGATACCTTGAACGGTGGTGCTGGCAACGACACTGCCAGTTACATCGACATCACAGGTGGCGTCGGTGTCACTGTGATAGTCAATGGCAACAACCAGGCTACCGGTGGCGCCGGCGCCGACAGTCTGAGCAACATGGAGAACCTGGTCGGCTCGATGTTTGGTGACACTCTGACAGGTGATGGCAGTGCCAACATCCTCAGCGGTCTGGCCGGCAATGACTCCTTGACAGGAGGCGGTGGCGACGACTTGCTGATAGGTGGTATGGGCAGTGACACCCTGACAGGCAATGCCGGCAAGGATACCTTCAAGTGGCAGGCGGGAGATGCCGGTGGTACCGACACCATCATGGACTTCACCACGGGGGCCAATGGGGATGTACTGGATCTGAGCGAACTGCTCAGTGGCGAGCATGCCAATGCAGCGTCCTTGGATCAGTACCTGAACTTTGCATCAGGTCCGGGGGTGAATAAATCGACCTTGACGATCGATCTGGATGGTTCGGGAAGTGGTACCACGACTCACAGTATCTTCTTTGACAATGTGGATCTGACGGCCAATTCGACACGGACCGATCTGCAAATCATTCAGGACCTGTTGAACCAGGGCAATCTCAAGGTCGATCCTTAATCAAACCATGGGGGCCGGGTTTGCCCGGCCCCTGTTATTTGATGAAGTTGACGGCTAAGATAGCGGCAGTATCAGGAGAGGGTCACCATGCAGTCATTCAACTGGGTCGACATCGATGGCATTCGCTATAGCTGGGATGGGCAGGACAACATTGTCTGCTCCGGCCGCTTTGGCTATCAGGCCGCGATGACGGGTGACAAGCTCAATGGTCTGGAGCTGGAGAGTGAGGATGGCGATGTGGCGGGGCTGCTCAATGTGGACTTTGCCGCCTCCAGCATCAGCTTCACGCCGGCAGAGGATGCTCCCTTGCCTCACATGGTGGTGCTGGTTGGCCATGAGTGGGGGCAGCAGGAGTACTCGCTGCAGAGCTTGAGCGACAGCTCCTTGCAGGGGCTGCTCAGCCATGGTGAAGAGCTTGACTGGAGTAGTCTGGCGGTGGTGACGGCTTCCGAGCCGAGCATGCCATCCCAGGGTCACGTTCTGTCGTGGGATTCATTCCATTTCGAGGATGAGTCTCTGCTCGGGGCCGAAGTTCCGTCGTCCGTGATCGCGAGCCATGGCAATCCCCTTGGAGGAGAGATCAGCATCAATATCGACATGACCAATCAGGTGCTGGAGCAGATCCCTCCATTGCACGATATATGAATCCCAATCGACGACGTGCATAATGACCTCCATCTAATCGATGGAGGTTTTTTCTATGTGGCGTCCCCTTCTTACCCTGTCTGCGCTCGTTGTCAGTGCCCCGCTGCTTGCCATCGAGGTGCCCCAGGCTCCCCATCTGGTGGTCAGCGGTTACGCTGAGCAGAAGGCAGAGCCCGACATGCTGACGCTCAACGTCGCCGTGACCGCCCTGGAGAAACAGGGCATCAAGGCCAAGCAGCAGGTGGATACCAAGGTTGCCGCCTTCTTTGGTCAACTGGAGAGCCTCGGCATCAAGCGCAGCGATGTGGAGGCCGGCAATCTGGTGATCTCCCCCGAGTACCAGTATCCGCAGAACAAGCAGCCCGAGATGGTCGGTTACCGTGCCCAGCGCCAGCTGGCGGTCAAACTCTACCAGCTCGACAAGCTGAGCCAGCTGATGGACACCGCCCTCAAGGCGGGTCTGGAATCCGTTTCCCAGATTGAGTACGGCCTCAAGTCGCCACAGGTCATCAAGGAGCAGGCGCGTCTTGGTGCTGTGGCAGATGCCACCAGCAAGGCGGAATCCCTGGCCAAGGCCTTTGGCATGAAGCTTGGCAAGGTGTACAGCGTCGAGTATCGCAACAGCTCCCCCATGCCGGTCTATAGCCGAGCCATGAAGGCTGCAGCGGCCCCTGCCGCCGACATGGCGGAGAACAGCTACCAACAGCAGCAGATCAGCATCACGGACAACGTGGAAGCCGTCTTCCTGCTGGAATGATGGACCCTTCAACCGGCCCTGATCTATCCAAACCCGAGGCTTCTGCCTCGGGTTTGTCGTTATGGAGGCCCTGATCATGGAAGCTGAATGGCAACGCCCAGAGGACGCTCTTATCTGGGCAGGCCCGGGGCAGGGGAGTGATGGACGACTTCGCCCATGCCAGGGGATCTGACGCATAAAAAAATGCCGGTCACTGACCGGCATTTTTGCAAGAGGAGCAGGGAGGCTTAGCCCAGATTGGCGGCGACCCGTTCCTGGCGCTTCTGCTTGAACAGATAGCCCAGACCCAGCACCAGTACCCAGGCCGGGATCAGCTCGACCGAGATGCGGGTGCCGTCGTTCATGTACATGATCACCAGGATGGCGGCCATGAAGGCGAGGCAGAGGTAGTTGCCAAAGGGGCTCCAGAGCGCCTTGAACTTGGTAGTCACCCCTTCGGCAGCCTTGACCTTGCGGAACTTGAGGTGGGCGAGGCTGATCATGGCCCAGTTGATGACCAGGGCGGAAACCACCAGCGACATCAAGAGGCCGAAAGCCTTGCCCGGGATCAGGTAGTTGATCAGCACGCACAGCAAGGTGGCTGCTGCAGAGATGGTGATGGCGGTCAGGGGAACACCGCTCTTGTTAGTCTTGAGCAGGGCCTTGGGACCGTTGCCCTGCTTGGCCAGGCCAAACAGCATGCGGCTGTTGCAGTAGACACAGCTGTTGTAGACGGAGAGCGCCGCAGTCAGCACCACCAGGTTGAGCACGTTGGCCACCAGGTTGCTGTCGAGAGCATGGAAGATCATCACGAAGGGACTGCCGCCTTCGACCACCTTGCCCCAGGGGTAGAGGGAAAGCAGCACGGTCAGAGCGCCGATATAGAAGATGAGGATACGGTAGATCACCTGATTGGTGGCCTTGGGAATGCTCTTCTCGGGATTGTCCGCTTCTGCCGCCGTGATGCCGACCAGCTCCAGACCACCGAAGGAGAACATGATGAAGGCCATGGCCATCACCAGGCCGCCCACCCCGTTGGGGAAGAAGCCGCCCTGGGCCCACAGGTTGCTGACGGAGGCATCGGGGCCGCCGGTGCCGGAGAACAGCAGATAACCGCCAAAGCCTATCATGCCGAGGATGGCCACGACCTTGATGATGGCGAACCAGAACTCCATCTCGCCAAACGCCTTGACGTTGGAGAGGTTGATGGCGTTGATCAGCACGAAGAAGAAGGCCGCCGACATCCAGGTCGGGATCTCGGGCCACCAGTACTGCACGTAGATGCCGACTGCCGTCAGCTCCGCCATGCTCACCAGCACGTAGAGCACCCAGTAGTTCCAGCCGGAGGCGAAACCGGCGAAGTCACCCCAGTACTTGTAGGCGAAGTGACTGAACGAGCCGGCCACCGGCTCTTCCACCACCATCTCGCCGAGCTGGCGCATGATGAGGAAGGCGATGAAGCCGCCGATGGCGTAACCAAGCAGTACCGAGGGGCCTGCCATCTTGATGGTGTCGGCAATGCCGAGGAACAGGCCGGTACCTATGGCACCGCCCAGTGCGATGAGCTGGATGTGGCGGTTTTTCAGGCCGCGCTTGAGCTCTTCGCCGTCTTGTTGAAGATCCATTCTTCCTTCCTTACGTCGCTGAATTCACTCGTCTCGCGCCTCGTCTGCCATGGCACCTCCTGTGCCCGGCGCGGCATCTTGTGCCGAAAACGTGACGAAATCCGTATTAATATCGTTACGGTTTGCCGCGCACTGTTTTTTATGGCGGCTACCAACCCGAGCAGAATAGTGATAATCGACCGCTCGTGCACCTGTTTTCCTCATCATTGGTTTGCTTTGTGGCCAATGTTCAGGTTTTTCATGATCTGGGAAGGGGTTTTGGAAGTGATTGCTGGTTTTATGGTCAGTTGGTTTTGGTGCTATTGACCTGGTGGTGGTTTGATGAGCTAGTAGCCCTTTTCAAGGAAGGACTCATATGATCGAAGGTATTGTCGGTGGCTTGCTGCTCGCCACGCTCTGGCTGGGGATCTGGCTCTCCCCTATGTTGTTGACCATGGCAGCAGCCTGCTTGATGGTCTGGGGATGGCAGGGGGCGGATTATCTGGTGAACAACGTCGCCATGGTGCTGACGCTCGCCGCCGGGCTTGGCCTGCTACCCGCCTGCTGGTTGAGCGAGCGGGTACGCAAACGTCACGGTTTGCTGCGTTTTCATGGCATCTTGATGAACAATCGGGAGCTCAACAAGCCCGGCTCCCGTCCTCGCCCCTGATCCTCATGACGCCGACGGTTCCGCCGGCGTCATTTCTCCCTGTCTTGCTGTCTTATTATCTTGCCACTCGCCAATCTGATAGTGCTTGATATGGCTATTTTCATGCGGGCTAGCAGAGTTGGCGGCGAAGGCCGGTTGCCTCCAGGATCTTGGCGCTGATCTCCTCCACCGAGTGGGAGCTGGTGTCGAGGAAGCGGATCGCCTCCTGGCGGAACAGCCGCTCCACGCTTGCCAGCTCCTGCTCGCACTGCTCGAGAGAGGAGTAGCGACTGTTGGCGCGGCGCTGGTTGCGGATCTCGTGCAGCCGCTGGGGGGCTATGGTGAGACCGAACAGCTTGTGGCGGTTGGCCTTGAGGGGGGCGGGCAGCTCCAGCGAGCCCATGTCCTGCTCGATGAAGGGGTAGTTGGCGGCACGAATGCCAAACTGCAGTGCCAGGTAGAGGCTGGTCGGCGTCTTGCCGCAGCGGGAGACCCCGATGAGGATGATGTCGGCCTCGTCATATTCCTTGGTGGTGATGCCGTCGTCATTGCTGAGGGCGAAGTTGACTGCCTCTATGCGATCGTCATAGAGCTTGCGGTTCTCCATGCCGTGGGTGCGGTGGAGCCTGGGCTCGGCCTTGATCCCGAGCTCCTGCTCGAGGGGGCTCACGAAGGTGTTGAGAAAATCGTGGCTGCTGGCCTGGGCCTTGAGCACCTCTTCCCGCACCTGGGGGTCGACTATGGTGTGAAACAGTATGGGGCGCACCCCGGTCTGGCGAAATTGTTCATCGATGCGGGCCCGCACCTGGCGCGCCTTTTCCAGGGTCTCCACGAAGGGGATGGTGACCTGTTCGAAGACCAGTGGAAACTGGCTCAATACGGCATGACCGAACACCTCGGCGGTGATGGCGGTGCCGTCGGATACATAGAATACGGTGTGCACAGCGGACTCCTGTGGTGTGCTCCTGGGGGGTTGCGAGCAATAAGTATCTCTCGAAACCATATCTCTTTTGTCAACAGGTCTGCCATTCCCAAGTTGTGAACTCGCTTGCAAACCTGAGTCGTTACCTTTTTGTGTCGGTATTGTAGAATGCCTGTGTCAAACGGCCATCCCCAACTCTTGCTCGGGGATTTTTTTGACAATAAGTAGAAAACGTTTTCATGGTCGTTGGCAACAGACACTAACAAAAACACACGACTTGGCACAGCTGGTGCGTTGACACCCTGGCCCACCAACCTGGAGACATGCAAATGCAACAGTACGTACTCTGGTACGAACAGCTCGGTATGCAGGACGTAGAGCGCGTCGGCGGCAAGAATGCATCCCTTGGCGAGATGATCAGCAACCTCTCCGGTGCCGGCGTGTCCGTGCCGGGCGGCTTTGCGACCACCGCCTTTGCGTTTAACGAGTTTCTGGAGTTAAGCGGCCTCAACGGCAAGATCCACGACCTGCTCGACAGCCTGGATGTAGACGACATCGCCGCCCTCAACCGGGCTGGTCAGCAGATCCGTGACTGGGTGGTGGACGCCCCCTTCCAGCCTGCGCTGGAGCAGGCGGTGCGCGAGGCCTATGACAAGCTGAGCGCTGGCCTCGAGGCTTCCTTTGCGGTGCGTTCCTCCGCCACGGCCGAAGACATGCCGGACGCCTCCTTCGCCGGTCAGCAGGAGACCTTCCTCAACGTGCGCGGCATAGACTCTGTCATGACCGCCATCAAGCATGTGTTTGCGTCGCTCTTCAACGACCGCGCCATCTCCTACCGGGTGCATCAGGGCTATGACCACAAGGGCGTGGCCCTCTCCGCCGGGGTGCAGCGCATGGTGCGCTCGGATTTGGCCGCCTCCGGCGTCATGTTCACCCTGGATACCGAATCCGGTTTCAACGACGTGGTCTTCATCACAGGCAGCCAGGGTCTCGGTGAGATGGTGGTGCAGGGGGCCGTCAACCCGGACGAGTTCTATGTGCACAAGCCGACCCTGAAATCGGGTCGCCCCGCCGTGGTGCGCAAGACGCTGGGCTCCAAGCTCATCAAGATGACCTACTCCGAGGACGCCGGTCACGGCCGTCAGGTGAAGATAGTCGACACTCAGGATGCCGAGCGCAACCGCTTCTGCATCACGGATGAGGAAGTGATGGCGCTGGCCAAGCAGGCCCTCATCATAGAACAGCACTACGGCCGCCCGATGGACATCGAGTGGGCCAAGGATGGTCAGGACGGTCAGCTCTACATAGTCCAGGCCCGTCCGGAAACCGTGCGCAGTCGCCAGGAGGCGAATACCCTCGAGCGCTTCGCACTCAAGCAATCCGGCAAGGTGCTGATCGAGGGGCGTGCCATCGGCCACAAGATTGGCTCTGGCCCGGCGCGGGTCATCTCCTCCATCAGCCAGATGGACGAGGTGCAGCCCGGCGACGTGCTGGTCACCGACATGACGGATCCGGACTGGGAGCCCATCATGAAGCGGGCCTCCGCCATCGTCACCAACCGGGGTGGCCGCACTTGCCACGCCGCCATCATCGCCCGTGAGCTCGGCATCCCGGCCGTGGTCGGCTGTGGCGATGCCACCGACCGCATCGAGGCGGGTCAGCTCATCACAGTCTCCTGCGCGGAAGGGGATACCGGCTTCATCTACGACGGCGAGCTCGACTTCGACGTGGCGGTGACCGAGGTGGGCAACATGCCGCGCCTGCCCATCAAAGTCATGATGAACGTCGGCAACCCGGACAGGGCCTTTGATTTTGCCCAGTTGCCGAACGCCGGTGTGGGTCTAGCCCGTCTCGAGTTCATCATCAACCGCATGATAGGGGTGCACCCCAAGGCGCTGCTGGAGTTCGACAAGCAGAGCCCTGAGCTGCAGGCCACCATAGCCAAGATGATCGCCGGTTACGACAGCCCCCGTGAATACTACGTGGCCAAGCTTAGTGAAGGCATCGCTACCCTGGCCGCCGCCTTCTGGCCGGAGCGGGTCATAGTGCGGATGTCGGACTTCAAGTCCAACGAATACGCCAACCTGGTGGGGGGCCGTGGCTACGAGCCCCACGAAGAGAACCCCATGATCGGCTTCCGTGGCGCGTCCCGCTACATCGCCGACAGCTTCCGTCCCTGCTTCGCCCTCGAATGCGAGGCGATGAAGCGGGTGCGTGACGTCATGGGCCTGACCAACGTCGAGGTGATGATCCCCTTCGTGCGCACCGTGGGCGAGGCGGAGCAGGTGGTGGAGATCCTGGCCGAGAACGGCCTGCGCCGCGGCGAGCGGGGGCTGAAAGTCATCATGATGTGCGAACTGCCCTCCAACGCCCTGCTGGCGGACAAGTTCCTCGAGCACTTCGACGGCTTCTCCATCGGCTCCAACGACATGACCCAGTTGACCCTGGGTCTGGACCGGGATTCGGGCCTCATCGCCCACCTGTTCGATGAGCGCAATGAGGCGGTCAAGGCGCTGCTGGCGATGGCCATCGCCGCGGCCCGCAAGGCTGGCAAGTACGTCGGCATCTGCGGCCAGGGCCCGTCCGATCACCCGGACTTCGCCGCCTGGCTGGTCGAGCAGGGCATAGATTCTGTGTCGCTCAACCCGGATACCGTGGTCGACACCTGGCTCTATCTGGCCGAGCAGAATAAGGCTGGCTGAGCCAGCACAGGCAGCTCCCTACCATAATCCATGACGGCACCTTCTCGGTGCCGTTTTTTATTACCAATATGGTGCTGTGTTGATGATGCGTTCATGCAAGATGAATTGGACCTGATCTCTCTCGCTCTATATGGGAGTGTTATCGCCGGGTGGGAGTTGGAGGATGAGGTTGCGGCGGTGTAGTGGCTAAAGACGAGGGGGCCATTGGCCCCCTCGATGAGATGACACCTTCAGTACGAGGCGCGCTTCACCTGGGCTGCTGTTCGGCGCCGGCCAGTTCGATCTGCACCTTCACGCCTTCCTGCTGGAGCCGGGCGCTGATGGCGTTCAGATCGGTGCCGGGTTTGGCCTCCAGCAGGGCGATGCCGCCACTGCTCTGCTTGAAGCTCAGACCGTGGCGCTTGGCCAGTGCCCTGGCCTGAGGCTCGTCGGCTTCGATCAGCAGGGTTCCGCTGACGGTGAGCTCGGGGCTGGCGACCCCTTGCAGCAAGATGTCACCGCTGCGCAGGCCAGGTTGTGCCGCCTTGCCATCCAGGCTGCGGGCGACGCGCTTCTTGCTGCCGTTGTCCGGCGTGAGGTAGGTCTGGCCGTTCACCTCTATGGTGCTGTACTGCTTGCCCTCGATAACCACCGACTCTTGGGCCGTGGCCTGAGCGGAAACCGAGGCCAGCAGGCTTGCCAGGGCAAGGCTGAGTAAGCTGTGTTTCATGTTGTGACTCCTGTGCGATTAGAGGGAAGCTGCTTCATGGCCGATCACCCGCAGGGACCAGTTGAGCAGTTGACCCGGCTGGCTGTTGTTGCGCTCGGTCAGGGTTGTGCGGGCGTTGGTGCTGCGATTGAGCAGCGAGACCTGGCGAGTGCCGCTGGCGACGTCGGTCACCGCCAGTTGCCACTCGCCCTGGGCCGATTCACCGTAGAACTTGTGGGAGAGCATGCGCATGTCGCGCAGCCCCTTGGTGCGCACATAACCCAGTTGCTGCCGGTCGAGGGATTGACCCACCAGGCTGTTGTTGGGGTTGAGCAGCACGCTGCGGGTGCCGGAGGGCGAGATGAGCTCGATCAGCAGATCGGGCAGCCGCTGGTGATCCAGACTGACCTGCACCTGCACCGCTTCCACCGTGAGCGCCTGCTCGACCCGGGTGCTGGAGGTGGTCGGGCTGCTGCCCAGATCCGGGATGGCGCCCGCGGCGCGATCCTGCACCGTCACCTTCTGCCACGGCAGCTGTACCAGCTCCGGCAAGGGGTTGTAGGTGGCGGCGCTCGCCAGGGCCTTGTTCACATCGATGAGGCCAAAGCCGTAGGTCGGGTTGAACCAGATCCCGGCGGCATTGCGCTCCCAGCCTTCCAGCCCTGTCACTCTGCGTTGCTGACCATTGGTGGCCGTGTAGCTCAGTGTTACCGCTGCCTGATTGGCATCGATGCGGGTGGCGTTGCGTGCCAGCAGATCCCGCAGATCCCGCACCGACAAGTCCGGATAGGCTGACATCAGCAGCGCCATGGCGCCAGCTGTATTCGGGGTGGCCGAAGAGGTGCCGTTCATGGTGCCGTTGTAGTCACAGCCGGCATCCAGCGCCGGATTGCCGTGCAGCCGGTTGGCGCTCTGACGATCGGTGCGGTTGTAGCCCAGGTCGCAGCCGGGCAGATCCGTGGTGACCATGGCCGGTGAGGCGGTGCCGTACTCGCCGCCTGGGGCCGTCAGGAAGACGTTGCTGCCGACGCTGGAGTAGGAGGAGCGCACGCCGTCTGCGTTGCTGGCACTGACCACCAGGTTCCAGAAGTTGCTGTTGGAAGGATCTATGTTGCTGTTTTCAAACGGCAGTCTGAGCTCGCCGCCGGTGCGGTTGAGCACATAGTTGCCGGCGGCAATGCGGCTGAAGCCGTTGCCCGCGGCCTTGATGTAAGCGGCCCCTTGCGCCTTCAGGGTCATCTGCTCGAACAGGCGATCCAGTTGCACCTGGTTGAGCCCGCCGGCTCCCTGGGGGTCGACCAGGCTCATGCCGTAGCTCTGGTTGAAGACGCGGTTGTCGCGGCTGGCCTGGCTGTTGCCGAGGGCATAGAGCCAGTCTTGCTGCAACTGCTGGCTATTGTCGTCGAGCAGGTTGAAGCCTTGCAACTGGGCACGGGGGGCCACGCCCCGGGTGCCGATGGCGTTGTCGACCGCGGCTATGATGCCGGAGACAGAGGTGCCGTGGGCACTGTCCGGATCGGTCGGCGTCGGATCGTCGCTGCCGGTCACCACGTTGCGCGAACCGGGGCGGACGTTGTCGGCGAGATCCGGGTGGGCTATGGCCAGACCGTCGTCCACGACGGCCACATTGATCCCCTGGCCGAGCACCTCTGTGCGGTGGGCCCACCAGAGGTTGAGGTCATTGCCCGCCACGCCGCCACGGGCACTGAAGGCATGCTGGCCACTGTTGAGCAGGTGCCACTGCTGGTCCTGCAAGGGGTTGATGCCGGGCAGGCAGCGTTGTGCGCTGGTGCGGCCGGTATCCATGTCGACTTCTCTGCCGGTGAGGGGGGTACAACTCTCGGCAGCCTGAGCCGAGACGACAGGCAGGGCCGAGAGCAGGGCCGTGATTGCCAATGCTAACGATGTTTTTCTCATTGATAAACTCCATCTTAAGGGCGCACCGTCCGAGGTGCGACGGGCATCTATACATGAGAAAAGACGATTCAAAAGGCTCTCATTTCGGAGTTGAGAGGGGGCTCAAAGAAATCTCATTCGAGCCCATATGGGGGTATCAATGGGGCAGATTACGTGTTTCATTGAGAGTCATTCGCATTCAATGCTAATGATCTTTTTGTCGATAGAAGGGCCTGCTGTCAAGCGCCCCTCACCACCTGCCAAGGCTGCCGCTGGTCGCTATCCCTGTTAAGGTAAGGGCAAAACAGCACTCAGGACGGATCCATGACTCTTTTGCAGTGGCAATCAGCCAGCTTGGCTCTTCACGGCGACCAGACTCTCTTCATCCCCGACCTCACCCTGGCGCCTCAGGCGTGCTGGGCCTTCGTCGGCAGCAACGGCAGCGGCAAGACGGCGCTGGCTTCTGCCCTGTGCGGCGAGCTGGCCGTCCGTGCAGGGGGGGTGACTGGCCGGGTGAGGGCCGAGCGCCTCTCGTTTGAGTCGCAACAGCGACTGGGGGAGCTGGACTGGCAGCGGCGCAACACCGACATGCTGGGGGAAGAGGAGGAGGCGGGCTATCGGGTGTCGACCCTGATGCTGGAGGAGGGGGGAGAGGAGGCGCAAGCACGATCGTTGCTGGCGCGCTTCGGCATCGAGTCCCTGTGGGATCGCCCCTATCGCCATCTCTCGAGCGGGGAGGGGCGCAAGCTGCTGCTGGCCCGCGCCCTGCTGGGGCGGCCCGAGCTGCTGGTGCTGGACGAGCCCTTCGATGGCCTGGATCAGGGCTCGCGCAGGGATCTGATGTCGCTGCTGGCACAATTGGTGGCGCAGGGGCAACGTCTGGTGGTGATCGTCAACCGCTTCGACGAGATCCCCCCCTTCGCCAGTCACCTCGGCCTGCTCGGGGAGCGCCGCCTGTTGCTGGCGGGGGAACGTGACGCCGTGCTCGGCAGTCAGGAGGTGGCCCAGCTGGCACGGGCCGAGGGGCAGAGTCCACAGCTGCCCCCGCCGCTCCAGGCGCCCACGCCCCTGCCCGCCGGCCCCCGGGTGCAGATGCGCGCCCTGCGCGTCGCCTACGGGGACCAGGTCATCATCGACGGGCTCGACTGGACCATTGCCGAGGGGGAGCACTGGCAACTGGTGGGACCCAACGGCGCCGGCAAGTCGACCTTGCTCGCCCTCATCACAGGGGATCATCCGCAGGGGTACAGCAATGATCTGCGCCTGTTCGGGGTGCGCCGGGGCAGTGGCGAGAGCATCTGGGAGATCAAGCGCCACATCGGCCTGGTCAGCCCGGCGCTGCACCTGGACTATCGCGTCAGTTGTTCGGTGCAGACGGTGATCCTCTCCGGCTTTTATGACTCCATCGGCCTCTATACCCGCCCGGGGGATCGCCAGCTCGCGCTCGCCAACCAGTGGTTGGCACTGCTGGGGCTAAAGGATCAGGGGGCGCAGCCCTTCCACGCCCTCTCCTTTGGTCAGCAGCGCCTGGTGCTGATTGCCCGAGCCCTGGTCAAGCATCCGCCGCTGCTCATTTTGGATGAGCCCCTGCAGGGGCTGGATCCTTTGAACCGCCACCTGGTGCGGGAGATGGTGGTGCGCCTCATAGGCGAAGGCACCCAGTTGCTGTTCGTCTCCCACCACCCCGAGGATGCGCCCCCCGGCCTCAGCCACCGGCTGAGTTTCGTGCCAAACGGCGCCGGGGGCTATCGCTATCTGCAGGAGAAGCTGGGGAAGGGGTCTGCCTAGGCCTATTTGACGAGTGCCAGTATCTGGCGAAATGCCGGATGGCGGCAATCTCCCATCAGATCAAAGAGGCACATCTCCACCGAGGTGAGGGATGCGCCCCTGGCCGCCAGCTGGCTGATGGCGAGATCCCGGTTGGCGGCGGTGCGGGATGACGTTGCATCCACCACCAAAGAGACCCGGGCGCCGCTGGCCAGCAGCCCCTGCACGCTCTGGTAGACGCAGATATGGGCCTCGATGCCGCACACCAGCCAGTGACTGACCCCGGTTCCGGCGAGGGCGGTGGCGACCGTCGGCTCCCCCAGGGCGCCGAAGCTGAACTTCGGCAGCACAAGGGCGCCTGCCTGCTGCGGCTGCAACTCGGGCACTGTGGCCCCGAGCTTGTCCGGGTTCTGCTCCAGCCAGACAACCGGCAACCCCAGCGCCTTGGCTCCCTGCACCAGTCGGGCCGTGTTGGCGATGAGCGACTCGCTCCCCTCGACCAGACGGGCCAGCTTGCCCTGGATATCGACGACCAACAGGCCAGTGGTAGAAATGGTCAGCATGGTTGCTCCTATTTTGGCTTGCTTAGCTGAGTCGCCCGTTTCTTGTCTCTGACCCATAATACTGAATTGTCAGTCTTCTTCATTTCGAATAGATCAATAGCTAGAAAAAGGTCACTGAGTTTTTTGAAACCATAATTTCGTTGATCAAATGAGGCGTGATTTGATATATGGCTACCAATAGGGCTTAGTCTTGCCCAGCCACCACCTTCTTCTACGGCCTCTATCGCTTGTCTCAGTAAATTAATTAGTCGTGTATCACTCTTTAGATTTTTAGCCTGCTTTGGAATCGGCTGTTCTTCTTGAATCTCCTGAAGTTCTGTATCCAAATAGAGGAAACGAGAGCAACTATTGACGAATGGCATTGATGCCTTGCGCTCACCAAATCCAATCACAAATTTACCATCAGCCAGACAGCGAGTGACTAGAGGAGTAAAATCGCAATCTGAAGAGACGAGGCATATGACGTCGACATCCTTGGTATAGAGTACGTCCATCACATCAATAACCAAGGCCATATCTGTGGCATTTTTTCCCTTGGTCAGATCAAACTGCTGTACTGGCTGAATGGCAAATTCATGCAGTATTTCCTCCCATCCTTTGAGTGTCGGGTTTTTCCAATTGCCATATGCTTTTCGAATATTGACGACGCCATAGCGAGCGAGTTCAGACAATACATTCTCGATCTTGCTCGCTGGAGCATTATCGGCATCAATAAACACCGCGATTTTTTCCTTATCTTTCAAATGGCCTCCTGTCATTTAATTTTTATAAAAATCTAGAATTATCCCGCCTCATACTGCAACTCCAACATCACACCACCACAATAGGCCAGTTGTGCTTCAAGCGGGGAGGGGGCAAACGCGATAACTGCGTGCGTTATCATAGATTTTCAGTTCTGGGCTGGAGGGACTTCACCGCCATCTGGCCAAGCTTGCCCGGTTTTGTTGCTTGGCGAAGGGGAAAAGCTCTGTTATGGTGTCGTCAATTAGCCGTTTGGATGGCTAGATGGTTGTGGTGTCGACCTTGATGATGACAGCGCAGCCCCACCACTTTGATGACCATTTTGACAGGGAGTTTCTATGCAGCGTCGTTCCTTCTTCACCCTCTCCGCCCTTGCGCTGCTCGCCAGCAGCCTGCCGCTGTCAGCCTTTGCCATCGATGAGGCGAAGAAAGAGATAGTGATAGGCACCACTGTCGGGGACTTTGCCGACATGGTGACCGACTCCATCAAGCCGCAGCTGGAGGCCAAGGGCTACAAGGTCAAACTGGTGGAGTTCACCGACTACGTGACCCCCAACATCGCCCTGGCCGACGGCTCGCTGGACGTCAACTGCTTCCAGCACAAGCCCTATCTGGACAGCTTCTCCAAAGACAGGGGCCTCTCCCTGGCCCCCATCACCCAGGTGCCGACCGGCCCCATGGGGCTCTATGCCGGCAAGCTGGGGGATCTCAAGGCCCTGAAAGAGGGGAGCACAGTCGCCATTCCCAACGACCCCACCAACCAGGCGCGGGCCCTGCTGATGCTGCAGGACTTGGGCTGGCTCACCCTGAAAGAGGGGATCAACCCCCTCAAGGCGAGCGAGTTTGACGTGGTGAGCAATCCCCACGACATCAAGCTGGTGCTGCTGGAGGCGGCGCAACTGCCCCGCTCCCGTGAAGACGTGGACTTCTCCGTCATCAATGGCAACTTCGCCGCCTCGAGCGGGATCCCGTTCAGCTCCGGGCTCTTCCTCGAGCGCAGCTATGACTTCATCAACTGGGTGGTGGTCAAAGGGGCCGATGCGGACAAGCCATTCGCCAAGGATGTGGCGGCCGCCTACAACTCCCCCGAGTTCAAGGCCTATGCCGCCAAGCGCTTCGTCGGCTACAAGTACCCCCAGGGCTGGCAGAGCCAGGGCTGAGAGCAGAGCCAGGGCTGAGGGCTGAAAGCAGCACCTGCGATAAAAAAACGGGCACCAGGGTGCCCGTTTTTTTATCTGGGAGAATCAGTAGTGGTGCAGCCACCAGCGGGCGGCAACGAGGGCGGTGAGGCTGCCAAGCAGGGCGCTCGCCAGCACGTCCAGGGGCCAGTGCATGCCGATCAGGGTGCGCGACAGGCCGATGCCGATGGCCCAGAGCGGCAGCAGCCAGACCCCGGTGGGGGCCCGGGCCAGCCAGATCAGCCCGAAGAACTGGGCCAGGCTCATGGCGGCTATGCTGTGGCCGGAGGGGAAGGCGTAGTTCACTTCCGTCTGCCAGTGGTGGCCTAGCCAGGCGGGCAGCGCCAGCAACTGGGTTGCGGCGTGGACCTGTTCACTGCGAAGCGTACTGCTGCCGGCATAGAACTGGCGGATGGCGGGGATAAGCTCCTGGCTCTCCAGCCAGAGCAGATAGGGCCTTGGCTCCTCGGTCAGCTGCTTGATGAGGCTCTTGATGAGCCAGTCGCTCGCGAGTGCGGCAAAGAGGGCGCCCGCGAGGGCCAGCAGGGCGGTGTGGCCGAGCGTCAGCTTGTGTCGGGTCAGCAGCAAGAGGGCGGCGATGGTGATGGCAAGGCCGGGCAGGTCCACCATGCGGGTGAGGGCATAGGGCCACCAGAGCCAGTCCGATTGCAGGGCACTCGTCATGAAGGGTTGCCAGGGCAGGCAGACGAGCAGCAACAGCGGCAGCAGCAGTATGGCGTTGAAACCTAGCACCTGACGGTGTGGCAACGAAGAGGCATGAGTCGGCATGAGAGGGCTCGTAACAGGTGCGCATGACAGGGGCGGATGATAAGGAGGCGTCATTGTGCCAGCCCGGCCCCCCTGGTCAAGCCAGGGGGCGCGAGGGCAACATGTTGTTACATATGAGTGTCGCGCCCCAACTGTGGATGCCCGGGAACCCGCTTCGATGCTCTGGCAACCTGTGGCTCCAAGAAAGTGTGCTTCCTTCATCTATGGCAGCCCGAGAACAAGTCTCTGAAAATTCGGCCCGCTTGGGCTAGAATGGCGCGCCTGTGGCCGGTTGTGGATGAGAAGAGAGCCGATGAAGATCGTCGTTGATGAAAATATGCCCCATGCCTGCGAGCTGTTTGCCGAATTTGGCGAGGTCATCCCCCTGCCTGGGCGGCAGATAGGGGCGGCGGATCTGCAGGATGCCGACGTGCTGCTGGTGCGCTCGGTGACCCGGGTCGATGCCGGGCTGCTCGCCGACTGCCCGCGGCTTGGTTTCGTCGGTACCGCCACCATAGGCACGGATCACATCGACACCGCGCTCCTGGCCGAGCGGGGCATCCCCTTCTTCAGCTCCCCCGGCTGCAACAAGTATTCGGTCGGAGACTATGTGCTCTCGGCCCTGCTGGTGCTGGCGGAGCGCCATGAGCTCAGCCTCGATCAGATGAGCCTCGCCGTCATCGGCGCTGGCAACACAGGGGAGTGCGTGGCGGGCAAGGCAGAGGCGCTCGGCATGCGGGTGCTGCGCTGCGATCCACCGCGGGCCCGCCTGGAAGACGCCGCCGGCTTCGTTGACTACCCCACGGCGCTCGGCGCCGACATCGTCAGCTTCCATGTGCCCCTGACCCGCGAGGGGCCGGAGGCGACCTTCCACTTGCTGGGGGAGCGCGAGATCGCGGCGCTGCCCGGGGGCCAGTTCCTTATCAATGCCTCCCGGGGCGAGGTGTGGGACAACCAGGCCCTGCTGGCGCGCCAGCAGAGCGATCAGCCATTACGACTGGTGATGGATGTGTGGGAAGGGGAGCCTGAGCCGATCAAGGCCCTGGTGCCCCATACCGAGCTCGCCACCCCGCACATCGCTGGCTACAGCCTGGAGGGCAAGGCCCGCGGCACCTGGATGCTCTATCAGGCGCTCTGCCAGCAGCTGGGGCGTATGCCGCGCCAGGATCTGCAATCCCTGCTGCCCGCCCCCGAGGTGTGCGAGCTGACGCCGGGGCAGCCCGCCGATCAGCGGTTGATCAAGCAGCTGGTCCACCTCATCTATGACGTGCGCCGGGACGATGCCCGCTTTCGCAACCGGATTGGGGTGCCCGGCAGCTTCGATGGGCAGCGCAAGGACTACCCGGAGCGGCGTGAGCTCTCCTCCTTGCAGGTCAGCGGCCCCTTCGCCTGCGACAGGCTGGCCCGGCTGGGCTTTGCCATCTCGCAAAAATAAACCGGAATTCATGCGGGGCTCCGATCGCCAGATCGGGGTCATCCGTTTCGGCCCGGCACCCTGCCGGCCGACCATCAGACAGATCACGCTTGCCACCTCTGATGCCGACCCGGTCGGCCTCATCGGCGGGCAATATCACAGGAGAGAACATCAGTGAGTCAACAATTCAACGTAGCTGTACTGGGCGCGAGCGGCGCCGTGGGTCAGGCCATGATCGAGATCCTGGAAGAGCGTGCCTTCCCGGTCGCCACCCTCTATCCCCTGGCCTCCAGCCGCAGCGCCGGTGATACCGTGCGCTTTGGCGGCAAGAACATCGAGATCAAGGATGTCGAGGAGTTTGACTGGAGCCAGGTGCAAATCGCCCTCTTCTCCGCCGGGGCCGAGGTCTCTGCCAAGTGGGCGCCCATCGCGGCCGAGCAGGGCTGCATCGTCATCGACAACACCTCCTGCTTCCGTTACGACGAAGACATCCCCCTGGTGATCCCGGAAGTGAACCCGGATGCCCTGGCGGATTTTCGCAATCGCAACATCATCGCCAACCCCAACTGCTCCACCATACAGATGCTGGTTGCCCTGAAGCCGCTGCAGGACGAGGTGGGCATAGCCCGCATCAACGTGGCGACCTACCAGTCCGTCTCCGGCTCCGGCAAGGAAGGGGTGAGCGAGCTGGCCGGTCAGACTGCCCATCTGCTCAACGGCCGTCCGGTGGAGCCGACCCTCTACCCGCAGCAGATCGCCTTCAACCTGATCCCGCAGATCGACAGCTTCACCGACAACGGTTACACCCGTGAAGAGATGAAGATGGTGTGGGAGACCCAGAAGATCCTGGGGGATGCCAGCATAGCCGTGAACCCCACCTGCGTGCGGGTGCCCGTCTTCTACGGTCACGCCGAGGCGGTCCACGTCGAGCTGCACCAGCCGCTGGATGCCGAGCAGGTCAAGGAGCTGCTGCGCAATGCCCCGGGAGTCACCCTGTTCGAAGACGATGCCGACTACCCGACCCCGGTGCGCGACGGTACCGGCAAGGACGAGGTGCTGGTCGGTCGGGTACGCCAGGATATTTCTCATCCGAGCGGTATCAATATGTGGATCGTGGCCGATAACGTTCGTAAGGGCGCGGCGACCAACAGCGTGCAGATCGCCGAACTGCTGGTGCGCGACTACCTCTGAGGCCCTGTTGCGGCCTGTGGCGGGGAGGGAACCCCGCCCTAGGAGGTGAGCCAGGGTCCGGGATGTGACCGGGGGCGCACTCTCCGGTTTTAAGAATGTCGCGTGATATCAGTGAGCTAGGTTTTTTTCTACACTCGGGTTCAGGTCTGGGACTCATGTCTGGCCTGGATCGGGCTCGCAGCTGATAGGCGCCGGACGGGAAATATGTCGGATCGCTGGCTTGAGACCGGCGGCTGATTTATATTGAGCCGATTGTTTTGGGGTAACTATCCAGATTTTTCAATGTGATAGGGCCATCATACGAAGGAACGAATATGGGACATTCCCGCATAACGCTGGCAACGCTACTCGCATTGGGTCTTCTGGGCACGGCTCAGGCCGATGAGGCGGAGCGAGAGCCTTTCTTTGTCGAGCTCAAGGGCCCGGACGGTGCCGCGCCCCCTGTCGTTCAACCTCAGGCCCAGCCCGTGGCACCGGCCCAGCCGGCTCCCAGGGCCCAGCCCATGGTGCGTCAGGCGCCCAGCGCGGCGGCTGGCAGCTATGGCCCTGTCCGTTCTACTGATACCCTCTGGAGTCTGGCGAGCAAGCATCGCCCCTCCAGCCGGGTGACCGTCTACCAGACCATGGTGGCGATCTATGACAAGAATCCCAAGAGCTTTGCCGACGGCAACATCAACCACATTCTGGTGGGATCCCGCATTCTGCTGCCCAGCGCCGCCGAGGCGGGCCGCATCACGGACGCCGAGGCCCGTCGCCGCTTCAACAGCGACAACGCCAGCTGGAAGGGACTGAGCCCCAAATACCTGGCCGAGAAGCAGCCCCATCCGGTGGCGACCAAGCCGGCGGCCAGCGCGCCGGTCAAGGCCGTGGCCAAGGCGGCCCCCATTCCGACGGCCGCCCCCAAGGTGAGCGCGCCCCAGGCGGCGGCCGAGGTGACCGCGATCGCCAAGGCGGTCGAGCCTGCCCCGGCGGCAAGTGCCGCCGCACCAACCGCTGCCCCAGCCCCCTTGCCGGTCAGTGCCGCGACCGTGGTGGGCAAACCCTCCACCGAGATGGCGCTGGCGCTGGAAGATGCCAACGCCCAGCTCGGTCAGGTCACCGAGATGAACCACAGGCTCAAGTTGCGGCTGCAGTCCCTGACCGAAGAGGTGGAGACCCTCAAGGCCCAGTTGCAGGATCAGACAGCGCTGCAAAAAGAGGTGGCGGAGCTCAAGGCCAAGCCGGTGCCGCCCGTGGTGGCCCCCGAACCCAAGCAGAACTGGGTGATGGAGCTGCTCGCCTCGCCGCTGAACCTCGCCATGATCATACTGCTGCCCGTACTGCTGGTGCTGGCGCTGGTGACGCTCTGGCTGAGGGCCCGCGCCCGCCGCGAGCTGGAAGAGCAGGAGAAGAGCCTGTCGGAGTCCACCTCCATGGTGATGGGGGAGGAGAGCAGCGAGTTTGACCAGCTGATGACAGTCGGCATCGCCGATGACGAGCCCATGCACCCCATGCCGGATCTCAATGAGCCGGGCGGCAATGGCAGCCAGGAGGGGGCCAAGGCCCCGACTGACGTCATCTTCAGCGATGATGAGATGGCCCTGTCCGCCTTCGATGTGGAGCCTGCGGTGACGACGGCCAACCGGGATCCGGATCTGGTGCCCGAGCTCGACTTGGCCCACGAGGGAGACTTCGGTCTGCCCCTGGCCCCTGAGCTGGATCTCTCCGGCGAGTCCGAGGCCAAGGCCCGGGCCAGCGACGAGATCATGAGCGAGGAGGAGCTGCAAGCGGCCCTGTTTGCCGAGCTGGATGCCGATCTCGAGGCCGATCTCAGCGAGGCGCAGGCGCAGAGCAGAAGCCAGCGCGATGGGGCGCTCGCCAACTTTGATCTCAGCGATCTCGAGACCGACTTCCACGAGCCTGCCACCGACGCCCGAGGCGACGACGCCTATGGCAAGGATGATATCGATGACATGCTGGCCGAGCTCGGACTCGAACCGACGCAGGCCAAGGGAGCTGCCCAACCGCCGGCCTGGGATCCCAACGAGCTGGCCCTGGCCGACTTCGAGGATGCCTTCACCGAGGTGGAGTCCCATCAGGGCGATCTGAAACCCCGTGAACAGGCGCAGGCGAACGACTACGTGGAGATAGACAAGCTCCTGGCCGAGGCCAACGCCAGCAGCACTGAGCAGGAGCCCTACCAGGGCTTCTCCCTGGATGTGGGGCTGGATGGCTTCCCCGAGGTGTTGCCCCAGTCTACCGGGTTCGATGTGGATGCCGATGACGGCGGCGTGGGGGCCAAGCTGGATCTGGCCAGGGCCTACCTCGAGATCGACGACAAGGAGAGCGCCCGCGAGCTGCTGCAAGAGGCGGCGGCCCAGGGCAGCGAGCACCAGCGCAGCGAAGCCGAGAAGCTGCTCAGGCGCCTGGGGTGATCTCCCTTTGCCGCTGATGAACACAGAGGGCAGCCCGCGGGCTGCCCTCTTTCATCCTGGTCGCTGGCACGGGATGCCGGCCCGAACTGGGACTTTTGGGCCCAAGGGCGTATAATCCGGCCCGTTTCTTTCATCCTTTCCCCACAAGACAAGATTCATCCATGCGAATTGCCCTAGGTATTGAATACGACGGCAGCCGGTACTTCGGCTGGCAGCGTCAGCGCGAAGTGATCAGCGTGCAGGCCGAACTGGAAAAAGCCCTCAGCCGCATCGCCAACCACCCCGTCTCCATCCAGTGCGCCGGCCGTACCGATGCCGGGGTGCACGCCACCGGTCAGGTGATCCATTTCGATACCGAGGCGAACCGCGCCGAGGGCGCCTGGACCCTGGGGCTCAACTCCAACCTGCCCCCTGACATCGCCGTGCGCTGGGTCAAGGAGGTGGACGAGAGCTTCCACGCCCGCTTCAGCGCCACCGCCCGTCGCTACCGTTATGTCATCTACAACCATAACTTCCGCCCGGCCATTCTCGGCAGCGGCGTCAGCCACTACCACGAGACCATAGACGCCGACCTGATGCACCAGGCGGGCCAGAGCCTGCTCGGGGAGCACGACTTCAGCACCTTCCGCGCCATCGCCTGCCAGTCCAACACCCCCTGGCGCAATGTGACCCACCTCTGCGTCAGCCGCTCCGGCCCCTACATAGTGCTCGACATCAAGGCCAACGCCTTCCTTCACCACATGGTGCGCAACATCACCGGCTCCCTGCTGCTGGTGGGGCAGGGCCTCAAACCGGTGGAGTGGATAGCCGAGGTGCTGGCGGCCAGGGATCGCAATCTGGCGGGGCCGACCGCCAAGGCGGGGGGGCTCTATCTGGTGGACGTGGATTACCCGGCAGAGTTTGGCCTGCCGCAGTTGCCGCTCGGCCCGCTGTGGCTGCCGGACTCGGCACCGGGTACGACCAGTTTTTAGTAACTGGGCCCGAAAATTTGTGGTTTAATGATCCGTCATTTATTGCCATCGAGCCGTAAGTCATTGAACAATCAAGGCCCGATGCGTTTTGTCAGGCACAAAAGCATTAAGGAATTCCATGAGCTGGCTTGAGAAGATCCTTCCCAAGAGCAAGATCACTACACCGCGTCGTCACAACATTCCGGAAGGGGTGTGGACCAAGTGTACCGCTTGCGAACAGGTGCTCTACCGGGCAGAACTGGAGCGCAATCTCGAAGTGTGCCCCAAGTGTGATCATCATATGCGGATCAGCGCCCGCGCCCGCCTCGAGAGCTTCCTCGACGAGCAGGGCCGCACCGAAGTCGGTGCCGAGCTGGAGCCGCAGGACATCTTGAAATTCAAGGATTCCAAGCGCTACAAGGATCGTTTGTCTGCCGCTCAGAAAGAGACGGGAGAAAAAGATGCGCTGGTGGTGATGAAGGGGACTCTCAAGGGGGTGCCGGTCGTCGCCTGTTCATTCGAGTTCTCCTTCATCGGTGGCTCCATGTCCTCCGTGGTCGGTGCCCGCTTCGTGCGCGCCGTCGAGGAGTGCATCAAGGAAGGCCGCGGCCTGGTCTGCTTCTCCACCTCCGGTGGGGCGCGGATGCAGGAAGCGCTCTTCTCCCTGATGCAGATGGCCAAGACCAGTGCGGCGCTCGATCGCCTCACCAAGGCGGGTCTGCCCTTCATCTCTGTGCTGACCGACCCCACCATGGGGGGCGTCTCCGCCAGTCTGGCCATGCTGGGTGACATCAACGTGGGCGAGCCCAAGGCGCTGATCGGCTTCGCCGGTCCCCGCGTCATCGAGCAGACAGTGCGCGAGAAGCTGCCGGAAGGCTTCCAGCGCTCCGAGTTCCTGCTGGAGAAGGGCGCCATCGATCTCATCATCGACAGGCGCGAAATGCGCAACCGTCTGGCCGGCCTGCTGGCCAAGCTGATGAACACTCAGGTCATCGAAGACTGAACATGAGTTCGCACATGCAACAATCTCAAAGCCGGTCGCTGGTCGACTGGCTTTCTTATTTGGAACAGATCCACCCGGTCAACATCGACATGGGGCTGGAGCGGGTCGGTGCCGTCGCCCGTCGCATGGGCCTCACCCGGTTGCCGTTCAAGGTGATCACTGTGGCGGGCACCAACGGCAAGGGCTCCTCCTGCGCCATGGCCGCCAGCATACTGATGGCCGCCGGTTACAAGGTGGGGGTCTACTCCTCGCCGCACCTGCTGCGCTTTACCGAGCGGGTGCGTATCGACGGGGCCGAGCTCTCTGACAGCGAGCACTGCGCCGCCTTTGCCGAGGTGGAAGCCGCTCGCGGCGAGATAGCGCTCACCTTCTTCGAGTTTGCCACCCTGGCGGGCCTGTGGCTCTTCTGCCGCGCCGCCCCCGATGTGCTGCTGCTGGAAGTGGGGCTTGGCGGCCGGCTCGACGCCACCAATGTGGTGGAGTCCGATGTGGCCATGATCACCTCCATTGCGCTCGATCATTGCGACTGGCTCGGGAATACCCGGGAAGCGGTGGCGGTGGAAAAAGCGGGTGTCTACCGCGCAGGCAAACCCGCCATCAGCGGCGAGCCCAATCCCCCAGCGACCATAGCCTCAGAGGCGCAGCGCCTCGGTGCCTGTCTGCGTCAGGTCGGCCGCGACTTCCAGGGCGATGAGCAGGATTCCGGTTGGGATTACCACGGCCTGAACCACTGGCTGGGGCTGCCCAAACCGGCCCTGCCGCTGATGAACGCGGTGACAGTGCTGGCGGCGCTGGAATCCCTCGGTTTGCCGCTGGCGGAGTCCGCCATCCGTGAAGGGCTGGCCAATGCCCGGCTGGCGGGGCGGATGCAGCGTCTGCAAGACGAGCCGCTCGTCATCGTCGATGTGGCCCACAACCCCCATTCGGCGGCTTATCTGGCGAGCCAGCTGCGCCAGATCCCCGGCACAGGCAAGCGCCGCGCCGTGGTCGGCATGCTCAAAGACAAGGACATGGCGGGGTCGCTGGCCGAACTCGATGGCCTCATCGACCAGTGGTTCCTGGCAAGCCTCACAGGCCCGCGCGCCGCCACTGCAGAGCAACTTGCCGTGGCCCTCGGGGACTGGCAGGGCCCGGCGGCGACCTTTGACGGCGTGAGCGCGGCTTATCGGGCTGCCCTGGCCGCATCGAGTCCTGATGATATGGTCATCGTCTTTGGTTCGTTTTACACTGTCGCCGACGTGCTGGCGGCGAGCGCCTGAGCGGCCCGACCTGCTCTTCGCATTGTCGATGTCCGCAGGATTGCAGGCAGTTGAGTCTAAGTGACATGGGTGGAAATTAACTTGGCTGCGAGGTTGCAAAACAGCATGGCTGCTGGGGACCATTCATCGTGGATGTCCGCAAGATTGCAGTTGAGTTTAAGTAACATGGGTGGAAATTAACTTGGCTGCGAGGTTGCAAAACAGCATGGCTGCTGGGGACCGTTCATCGTGGATCTCCGCAAGATTGCAGTTGAGTTTAAGTAACATGGGTGGAAATTAACTTGGCTTCGAGGTTGCAAAACAGCATGGCTGCTGGGGACCGTTCATCGTGGATGTCCGCAAGATTGCAGTTGAGTTTAAGTAACATGGGTGGAAATTAACTTGGCTTCGAAGTTTCAAAACAGATTGGTGGGGACCGTCATCCTGGTCGCCCTGGTTGTCATTTTTCTGCCGGACCTGATGGACGGCAACAAGCTGGAGCAGAAGGAAGAGGCGTTTGCCAAGATCCCGCTGCGCCCTGAGCTTGAGCCAGCCAAGCCCGCCTTGCAGGTTTCTGCCGCCAGCACCCTGCCGGCCGATCACCTGGCGAGCCAGCAGCAGGCCTCTGCCGCCACCCAGTGGCAGGTAGAAGAGATTGGGGATACGGTGACCCTGGCCGCCAATCAGGCCTCTGCTGCCGCCCAGGCACAACCAGCGACCCAGGTTGCGGCCAAGCCTGAGCCCAAACCCGTGCCCAAGCCCGAGGTGGTGGCCAAGAAACCGGTGGAGCAACCCAAGCCCAAGCCGGTGCCCCCCAAGCCGGTCGAGGTGAAGAAGCCGGTGGAGAGCAAGCCGCAGGTGGGTCAGATCAAGTCCATGGACGATCTCATCGCGAGCAAGATGACGACCCAGGCGGCGACCCCGGCACCCGCGGCGGCAGCCCCGGCCCAGGGCAGCTGGATCCTGCAGCTCGGCGCCTTCAAGAATGCTGACAGCGTCAATGCCCTGGTGGGCAAGCTGAGGGCGGCCGGCTACTCGGCCCAGACCTCGCCGAGAACCCCGGTGCAGGGGCAGATAAACCGGGTCTTTATCGGGCCGGATGTCTCCAAGGCCAAGCTGCAGGGCATGCAGAGCCGGATAAGCCAGATGACGGGGCTGAGCGGCTCAGTGGTGGCCTACAACCCCTGATGCGGGTTTGACGAACGCCGAACAAAAAAATACCGCGCCTCATTTCACAGATGGGCGCGGTTTTTTTTGGTACCCGCTCAGGGTCTCTCTGTGAGAGGCGGGGCGGGTTTTTAGATGCACTTCACCGGCTTGGGCAGGCCGGCAATCTTGGTGGCCTGCTTGGCAGGTCCCTCGGGGAACAGCTTGTAGAGGTAGCGGCTGTTGCCCTTCTCGGGGCCGTACTGCTTCTCCATCGCCTTGACCAGGGCGCGGATGGCGGGGGAGGTGTTGAACTCCAGATAGAAGGCCCGCACGAAGCGCACCACTTCCCAGTGCGGCTCCTCCAGCACTATGCCCTCCTGCTCGGCCAATACCAGCGCCAGCGCTTCACTCCACTCTTCGCTGTGGCGCAGATAGCCCTTGGCATCGGTCTCGATGAGTTGGCCGTTGAAATGCAGCTGATGGTGTTCGGACGGGTGCTCTGACATGGAGGCTCCTCGGGCTGTCGGGATTGGGCGGGCATGGTAGCGCCTTGATCTTCGGCGAGCAACCGACTCAGGCGCGCCAAGGCACAGAATTCACCAGGCGGGGCCGTCGCCCCGCCTGGTGAACGCTCTCTGGACTGTTGTCTTCCTTCACCCCTCAGGCGTTGCCTTGCCGGGTGAGCAGTTGGCCGTCGTTGGCCAGCATCAGCAGTTCATCCGCCAGCTGGCTGATGAGATTGAGCTGCTGGGTCAGCATCAGCTGCTCCTCGCTGCTGTCCGGGGCTATGGCCGGGCATGTTCCTTCGAGTTGGGCCGGCATATCCCCCGCCAGATGGCCGGCGGCCCGCTCCAGGGTATGGCTGATGTGGCGGCTGATCTCGTCGAGCTCGGGGATGGGCTCGAGTTTGTCGCGATGGGCCCCGAGGGCCGAGATGTAGGAGAGCAGGGCGTGGTTGCGCCAGGTGAGGGTGAAGCAGAGATCGAGGAAGCGGCGGCGCTTGCTCGGCTCCACCAGCATGCTCTGCCAGGCCATGGCCAGCTCGCTGTCGGCCAGGTGGGCACACTTGCGGGCCACCCGGTAGTCGAGGGACTCGTCGCGCTGGCGGTGCAGGCTGGCGAGCACAGCCGACAGGTAGCGGGCGTTGGCGGAGAGGGAGTTGGCAATCAGGGTCGGCAGCCGCTTGTATTGCCAGTCCGGCCAGAGCCAGGCCACCAGGGCGTAGGAGAGCAGGCAGCCGAGCAGGGTATCGAGCAGGCGCGGCCCCAGGATGGCGAAGCCGATGCCGTCCAGCAAGTTGAACGCCATCAGTACATAGAGGGTGATGAAGCAGACGGCGGCGCTGTAGTTGCTGCGCACCTGGGTGAAGAACAGGAAGGCGGCCAGCCCCATGATCCCCAGTTGCAGGTGCAGCTCGGGGAAGAGCCAGAGCACGGGCACGCCTATCAATATGCCGGCGAAGGTACCGAGCATCCGCTGCACCAGACGGCGCCGGGTGGCGCTGTAACTCGGCTGACAGACGAACAGCACTGTCAGCAGTATCCAGTAGCCCTTGTCCAGACTGAAGGCCTGCAAGATGCCGTAACCCACCACCAGGCCCAGCGACAGCCGCAGGGCGTGGCGAAACACCATGGAGTTCGGGGTCAGGTGCTGCTTTAGCAGGGTCAGCAGCGGCAAGGAGGCAGGCCTCGCCAGGGGCGGCAGGCTGGCGGGAGGGGAGGCGGGGTTTTGCAGCTCCTCGGCACTGGCCAGCAGCTCGTTGATGCTGGAGAGGTTGCGGCGAAGGAACTTCATCGGCGTCAGCAGGGTCTTGGGATAGTGCTGCTTGAGATGGGTGAACTCCAGCTGATCGCCAAGGGCCTCCAGGGTCCAGTGGATGCGCTTGTGATGGGCATAGGGCTTGTGCACCAGGATGGCGTAACCGAGCCGCTGACACGCCTCCGAGAGCTGCAGGAACACCTCCTGGAAGCCGTCCAGCACTATGCCCTGCTTGAGCTCTTCCTCCAGCTTGCTGTAGGGGTAGTGGCTGGAGGTGGCCCGCTCCTGGATCTCCAGTGCCAGCAAGTAGAGCCGCAGCAGGCCGGCGAGCTCGGGCGCCGCCTGATGGCGGGTGCTGAGACGGGCATTGAGCGCCGTCTTGGTCAGGTTGAGGGCATTGACCAGGTTGATGTTGAGCTGGGCCAGGTTGTGGCGAATGGCCTGGGCGCCGTGCTCGTCCGCCGGGAAGAAGCGGGATTTTTCCAGCAGGTAGCGGCCGAGGGCGAAATAGCTCTGGGCGAGCTGCTCGTGCAGTGTCTTGTAGGGCAGCAGCCAGAGCCAGACCAGCGACACCAGGCCGTACCAGAGGGCGCCGGCACCGAGCGCCAGCGGCTGGTAGAAGAGATCCGGCGCCTTGGCGGCCCCCAGCATGGTGTAGATGGCGATAAGCAGGGAGCCGAAGCTGATGGTGGCGTAGCGCTGCCCCAGCGCCCCCACCATCACGAAGATAAAGGTGGATCCCGCGAGCCCCAGGGCAAACAGCCAGGGGGTGGGGAAGAGGTACTGCACGCACAGGGAGGCAAACAGGAAACAGACCAGCGTCATGGCGAGGTTCTTGACCCGGCCCCACAGGCTGTCATCGGTTTCGGCGATGGCCCCCGCCACTACCCCGAGGGAGAGCAGCACGGTGAGCTGGATGTCCCCCGTGACCAGGGCGAAGGCGAGCAGCCCCAGGATGGCCAGCAGCACCTTGAGGGCGAAGTAGATGTGGCTGTCGGTCAGCAGACGGCGCAATAAACCTGAGAAATCCATGGGCATGGGATAGACGCAACCCTTGAGCGAAACGAAAGTGACAGCATAACTCGTCGGTAACGAAGTGGCCCTGATTTGGATCAGGGCCACTTTGCTTCATATCCTTGATTTGCAACTTATCCTGACAGAAACAGGTGCCAATAAAAACCCCGCCGAAGCGGGGTTTTTCATCAGTTGCGGTTGCCGCCAAGCAGGCTCAGCAGACTCAGGAAGATGTTGTAGATGGAGACATACAGAGTCACGGTAGCGGAGATGTAGTTGGTCTCGCCGCCGCGCACTATCTGCTGGGTGGTCAGCAGTATGGCACCGGAGGAGAACAGCATGAACATGGCGGACAGGGCCAGGCTCAGGGCGCTCATCTGCAGGAAGATGTTGGCGACCATGGCCACCAGCAGTACCCAGAAACCGACGAACAGCATGCCGCCGATGAAGGAGAGATCACGCTTGGTGGTCAGGGCATAGGCCGACAGACCGAAGAAGGTGAGCGCCGTGCCGCCGAGCGCCGTCATCACTATCTCGCCGCCGCCATTGTTCATGTACATGTTGATGATGGGGCCCAGGCTGTAGCCCATCAGGCCGGTCAGAGCGAAGGTGAACACCAGCCCCATGCCGTTGTCACGGTTCTTCTCGGTCAGGAACATCAGACCATAGACACCGACCAGGAAGATGGCCCAGTGCAGGGGCGGCATGTTCATCACGGTGGCGACCCCGGCCACCACGGCAGAGAAGCCAAGAGTGAGGGAGAGCAGCATATAGGTGTTGCGCAGCACCTTGTTGGTGTCACGCGCGGCACTCTGGGTGCCAGTGTAGATAGAACGGGTATCCATCTTGGTGTCCTCTTGATTTCCGGGGTGAGGCGGCAGATTCCGCTTCGTTAACGCATTGTATGCACTGAATGTGTGGATGACGAGCGCTGATTTCAAGCGCCCCCCAACTGTGTCGGCCTCTACTATTCCAGAGCAAAGATGTATTGCGCATGAACAAGAGGATGAGGCTGCACCGTCAGCCAGGCCTGGGCAGTGTGATTGTACCTGTCTTGCTGTGTCTGGAATCGTCACAGCGCCGCTCAGGGTGGCTGTCGGCCCAGGGGGATGGCTGGCACACTGCCAGTGTGCATGGGAGCTGCGTGCCTGTGCATCTAATCAGATCACGACAGGGAGTGGCCTATGGCTGTCATATGGAAGAGCGCGCTGTTGTCAGGGGGGTTGTTGCTGGTGGGCCTGGTGTCGGGTTGCGCCCATTTAGCGCCGGCCCCCATCAGCTATCTGAGTCAGGATCCCGCGCCGGGCAAGCTCCCTTATGGGAAGCTTGCCTATGTGGACGACGGCCAATGCCCGGATGGTCAGGTGAAGCGGCTGATCGGTGGCGATGCGAAGAAGAGCATACCGCGTCACGTGGAGTGCGTGGCGCGCCCGAAATAACGGGTGGATAAGCAGAGGAGTAGCCTTGCGTGCGAGGAGGGGGAGGTCAGCCCCCAATACGAAGGTCACCATAAGAAGGCCCGGGCAATTGCCCGGGCCTTTTCATTTCGGTGGTGTGCAGGCTTGCTGCGGGCTAGAAGGCATCCCCCGGCACCCGCACCCAACCTTCCATCAGGATGCGGGCGGAGCGGGACATGACCGCCTTGGTGACAGTCCACTCGCCATTCACCTGCCGCGCCTCGGCGCCCACCCGCAGGGTGCCGGACGGATGGCCGAAGCGCACCGCCTCGCGCTCGTCGCCACCGGCCGCCAGATTCACCAGGGTGCCGGGAATGGCCGCCGCTGTGCCTATGGCCACCGCGCAGGTGCCCATCATGGCGTGGTGCAGCTTGCCCATGGAGAGGGCCCGTACCAGCAGGTCGATCTCGTTCGCCTGCACCTGTTTGCCGCTGGAGGTGCGGTACTCCCTGGCCGGCGCGACAAAGGCAATCTTGGGGGTGTGCTGGCGGGTGGCCGCCTCGGCGGGGCTCTTGATGAGGCCCATGCGAAGGGCACCGGCAACCCGGATGGCCTCGAAGCGCGCCAGCGCCTCGGGGTCTGTGTTGATCGCCTCGCGCAGCTCGGTGCCCTGATAGCCGATCTCCTCGGCGTTGACGAAGACGGTGGGGATGCCGGCGCTGATCAGGGTGGCCTTGATGTTTCCTATGCCTGGCACCTCGAGATCGTCGATCAGGTTGCCGGTGGGGAAGAGGGCGCCGCCGTCCTCGCCATCGTCGGAGGGGTCGAGAAACTCCAGCACGATTTCGGCGGCGGGGAAGCTGACCCCGTCCAGCTCGAAGTCACCGGTCTCCTGCACCTGACCGTTGGTCACCGGCACCTGGGCCATGATGGTCTTGCCGATATTGGCCTGCCAGACTCGCACCACGCAGATGCCGTCGTGGGGAATGCGGGCCGGATCCACCAGCCCCGCATGGATGGCGAAGGCGCCGGCGGCGGTGGAGAGGTTGCCACAGTTGCCGCTCCAGTCGACGAAGGGCTTGTCGATGGCGATCTGGCCGTAGAGGTAGTCCACGTCGTGATCGGGCTGCTGGCTTTTGGAGAGGATCACGCACTTGGAGGTGGAGGAGGTGGCGCCCCCCATGCCGTCCATGTGGGCAGAGTAGGGATCGGGGCTGCCGATGACGCGCATGAAGAGCGCATCCCGGGCCGGGCCCGGCACCTGGCAGCGTTCTGGCAGATCGCTTAAGCGAAAGAAGACGCCCTTGCTGGTGCCGCCGCGCATATAGGTGGCCGGGATCCTGACTTGAGGTGTGTGAGTCGAAGAGAGTGGGGCCATGAATCTTGTCCTGAAAAGGGTGACGGATCCTTCTTCCTCGGGGAGAAGGTGCCCTAAGGGCGGATGAGGGGAGATCCCCTCACCCCAACCCTCTCCCAAAGGGAGAGGGAGCACATCATGCCTCTCCCGGTGAAGGGGAGGAATACCATATATCAGCTGGCGGCCTTGTGGGTGGTCGCTTCCAGGAAGTCCTGGGCGAAGCGCTGCAGCACGCCGCCGGCCTCGTAGACCGAGACCTCCTCGGCGGTGTCGAGACGGCAGGTCATGGGCACCTCGAGCGTCTCGCCGTTGCGCCTGTGAATGACCAGCACGAGATCGGTGCGCGGGGTGCGCGCCCCCTTGACATCATAGGTCTCGGTGCCGTCCAGCCCCAGGGTCAAACGGCTGGTGCCCGGCTTGAACTCCAGCGGCAGCACCCCCATGCCGATCAGGTTGGTGCGGTGAATGCGCTCGAAGCCTTCCGCCGCTATCACCTCCACCCCCGCCAGCCGCACGCCTTTCGCCGCCCAGTCACGGGACGAGCCCTGGCCGTAGTCGGCGCCCGCCACTATGATCAGCGGCTGCTTGCGGGCCATGTAGGTTTCGATGGCTTCCCACATCCGCATGACCCGGCCCTCGGGCTCGACCCGGGCGAGGGAGCCCTTCTTCACTGCGCCGTTCACCACCGCCATCTCGTTCACCAGTTGAGGGTTGGCGAAGGTGGCGCGCTGGGCGGTCAGGTGATCGCCACGGTGGGTGGCGTAGGAGTTAAAGTCCTCCTCCGGCAGCCCCATCTTGTGCAGGTACTCACCGGCCGCGCTGCTGCGCATGATGGCGTTGGATGGGGAGAGGTGATCCGTGGTGATGTTGTCCGGCAGCAGCGCCAGCGGCCTCATGCCCTTGAGGGTTCGTTCCCCCGCCAGCGCCCCTTCCCCCTCTTTATCCCAATAAGGCGGGCGACGGATATAGGTGCTCATGGGACGCCAGTCGTACAAAGGCGCGACCTTGGGGCCATGGTCTTCCTCTATGGTGAACATGGGGATATAGACCTGGCGGAACTGCTCCGGCTTCACCGAGGCCCTGACCACGGCATCTATCTCGTCATCCGATGGCCAGATGTCTTTCAGGCGAATTTCCTTACCGTTCACCACTCCCAGCACATCCTTCTCTATGTCAAAACGCATGGTGCCCGCGATGGCGTAGGCCACCACCAGCGGCGGCGAGGCGAGGAAGGCCTGCTTGGCGTAGGGGTGGATGCGACCATCGAAGTTGCGGTTGCCCGACAGCACGGCGGTGGCGTAGAGATCGCGATCGATGATCTCCTGCTGGATGGCCGGATCCAGCGCGCCTGACATGCCGTTGCAGGTGGTACAGGCGAAGGCCACTATGCCAAAGCCCAGCCGCTCCAGCTCGTGGTCAAGCCCCGCCTCCTTCAGATAGAGTGCCACCGTCTTGGAGCCCGGTGCCAGGGACGATTTGACCCAGGGTTTGCGGGTCAGGCCGAGCTGGTTGGCGTTGCGCGCCAAGAGCCCCGCCGCAATCACGTTGCGCGGGTTACTGGTGTTGGTGCAGCTGGTGATGGCGGCGATGATCACGGCGCCATCCGGCAGCAGGCCGTCGGCCTCCTGAGCGCGGGCCTTGTCCAGATCCACGGCTATGCCGCGGGCGGCCAGGTCGGAAACCGGCAGGCGGCGGTGCGGGTTGGAGGGGCCCGCCAGGGTGCGCACCACGGTCGATAAATCAAAGTGCAGCACGCGCTCGTACTGGGCACTCGCCAGGCAGTCGGCCCAGAGGCCCGCCTCCTTGGCATAGGTCTCCACCAGCTTGACCTGCTCACTATCACGGCCGGTGAGACGCAGGTAGTCGATGGTCTGCTGGTCGATGAAGAACATGGCCGCGGTGGCGCCGTACTCAGGCGCCATGTTGGAGATGGTGGCGCGATCGCCCAGGGTGAGGGCGGCGGCGCCCTCACCACGGAACTCCAGGTAGGCGCCGACCACTTTCTGCTGACGCAGGAACTCGGTGAGCGACAGCACCAGGTCCGTGGCGGTGATGCCGGCTTGCGGCTTGCCGCTCAGCTCCACGCCGACGATCTCCGGCAGGCGCATCCAGGAGGCGCGCCCCAGCATCACGTTCTCCGCTTCCAGCCCGCCCACCCCCACCGCAATCACCCCGAGGGCGTCGACATGGGGGGTGTGGCTGTCGGTGCCGACGCAGGTGTCTGGGTAGGCCACGCCGCGATCGTTGTGGATGACCGGCGACATCTTCTCCAGGTTGATCTGGTGCATGATGCCGTTGCCCGGCTGGATCACCTCTATGTTCTTGAACGCCTGCTTGGTCCAGTTGATGAAGTGGAAGCGATCCTCGTTGCGGCGATCCTCGATGGCGCGGTTCTTGGCAAAGGCATCCGGGTCGAAGCCGCCGCACTCCACGGCCAGGGAATGATCGACGATCAGCTGCACCGGCACGACCGGGTTGACCTGGGCGGGGTCGCCGCCCTGATCGGCGATGGCATCGCGCAGACCGGCCAAGTCCACCAGTGCGGTCTGGCCCAGGATGTCGTGGCACACCACCCGGGCCGGGAACCAGGGGAAGTCGCGATCGCGCTTATTCAAGGCGATCTGGCCGAGGCACTCGCCGAGGATGGCCGGATCGCACTTGCGAACCAGGTTCTCGGCGTGGACGCGGGCTGTGTAGGAGAGCTTGTCCCAGGCGCCGGGGGCGATGGCCTCGACCGCCTCCCGGGCGTCGAAGTAGTCCAGTGCCGTACCGGGCAGCGGCTTGCGATATTGAGTGTTGGTCATCACTTGCGCTCCTGATTCTGCTCGGCATGGACACGGGCTGTGTAGGAGAGCCTGTCCCAGGCGCCGGGGGCGATGGCGTTCACCGCCTCCCGGGCGTCGAAGTAGTCAAGCTGAGTGCCGGGCAGGGGCTTGCGGTATTGTGCGTTGGTCATCACTTGCGCTCCTGATTCTGCTCGGCGTGGACGCGGGCTGTGTAGGAGAGCCTGTCCCAGGCGCCGGCCTGGATGGCCTCGACCGCCTCCCGGGCGTCGAAGTAATCCAGTGCCGTACCGGGCAGGGGCTTGCGGTATTGTGCGTTGGTCATCACTTGCGCTCCTTGAGCGGCACGAAGGTCAGATCCTCCGGGCCAACGTAGTTGGCACTCGGGCGGATGATCTTGCCGTCGATGCGCTGCTCGATGACGTGGGCCGACCAGCCGGAGGTGCGGGCGATCACGAACAGCGGGGTGAACATGGCGGTGGGCACCCCCATCATGTGGTAGCTGACGGCGCTGAACCAGTCGAGGTTGGGGAACATCTTCTTGGCTTCCCACATGGTGGACTCCAGGCGCTCGGCGATGTCGAACATCTTGGTGTTGTGCTGCTCCAGGCTGAGCTCGCGAGCCACCTCTTTAATCACCTTGTTGCGGGGATCCGAGACGGTGTAGACGGGGTGGCCGAAGCCGATGACCACTTCCTTCTTCTCGATGCGGGCGCGGATGTCGGCCTCCGCCTCGTCCGGATTGTCGTAACGCTTCTGGATCTCGAAGGCCACCTCGTTGGCGCCGCCGTGCTTGGGCCCGCGCAGGGCGCCTATGGCCCCTGTGATGCAAGAGAACATGTCGGAGCCGGTGCCGGCGATCACCCGACCGGTGAAGGTGGAGGCGTTGAACTCGTGCTCGGCATAGAGGATGAGGGAGGTGTGCATGGCGCGCACCCAGGAGTCGCGGGGCTTCTCACCGTGCAGCAGGTGCAGGAAGTGGCCGCCGATGGAGTCATCGTCGGTCTCCACATGGATGCGCTTGCCGTTGTGGCTGAAGTGGTACCAGTAGAGCAGCACAGAGCCGAGGCAGGCCATCAGCTTGTCGGCGATGTCGCGAGCACCCGGGTGGTTGTGATCCTCCTTCTCCGGCGACAGACACCCCAGCACCGAGGTGGCGGTACGCATCACATCCATGGGGTGGGCGCTGGGGGGCAGTTGCTCCAGCGCCACCTTGACCCCGGCGGGCAGGCCGCGCAGGGACTTGAGCTTGGCCTTGTAGCCGGCTAATTCTGCGGCATTGGGCAGCTTGCCGTGCACCAGCAGGTGGGCAATCTCTTCGAATTCGCAGCTGGTGGCCACATCCAGAATGTCATAGCCACGGTAGTGCAGATCGTTGCCGGAGAGGCCCACAGTACAGAGGGCGGTGTTGCCGGCGGCGGTGCCGGAAAGGGCGACGGATTTCTTCGGCTTGAAGCCGGGGGTGGTTTCCACAAGTGCGCTCATCACAGGTTTCCTCATTCAGTCCGTTGAAGCGCCGGCTGCCAGCATGAGGCGGCCGGTCGGCATGTTATTCCTTGGTAGACAGGTCCTTGGTGAACAGCCTGTCCAGGGTCTGCTCGTAGTGGTGGTAGCCGAGGAAGTCGTAGAGGGACTCTCGGGTCTGCATGGTGTCGACCACGGCACGCTGGTGGCCGTCGCGGCGAAGCTGCTGATAGACGTTGAGGGCGGCCTGGTTGGCGGCGCGGGCGGCGCTCAGGGGGTAGAGCACCATGTCGACGCCATGGGCAGCGAGGGCCTCCTTGTCAAACAGCTCCGTCTTGCCGAATTCGGTCATGTTGGCGAGGATGGGGACGCCAGCCGCCTGCTTGAAGCTGTCGTACTGGTGAAGTTCGGTGACCGCCTCGGCGAAGATCATGTCGGCTCCGGCGGCGGCGTAGGCCGCAGCGCGCTCCAGGGCCGAGCCCAGCCCTTCCACCGCCAGGGCGTCGGTGCGGGCCATGATGACGAAGCTCTCGTCCTGGCGGGCATCCACCGCCGCCTTGATGCGATCCACCATCTCGGCCATGCTCACCACCGCCTTGTTGGGCCTGTGGCCGCAACGTTTCTGGGCGACCTGATCCTCCATGTGAACGGCAGCGACCCCGCCGCGCTCGAAGGCACGGACGGTGCGGGCTATGTTGAAGGCGCCGCCCCAGCCGGTGTCTATGTCCACCAGCAGTGGCACCTGGGTGGCGGCGGTGATGCGCTCGGCATCGATGAGCACGTCGTTCATGGAGGTCATGCCGAGATCCGGCAGGCCGTAGGAGGCGTTGGCCACCCCGGCACCGGACAGATAGAGGGCCTTGAAGCCGCTGCGTTCGGCCATCAGCGCCATGTAGGCGTTGATGGTGCCGACGATCTGCAGGGGTTTCTCATTGGCCAGCGCGGTGCGAAAACGCGCCCCGGCCGAGGGGGACAAGTTAGACATAGTGACTCCTTTCATGCTGCTCATGTTTTGCTGTGAATAGAACCATCTCACACTACGTTGACGTTAACGTCAATTATGCTTAGGTCCAAGGCCCGTCACTGAGCGGGCACAGGCGGCTGCTTCCTGGATAAATCCCTGTAATTCAATTAAATACCTTCAGGCTCCAACACCTGCCCGGCCATGTCGCCTCGCCGTCATGGGGGAACAGGGCCGATTCTGTCGTCTTCCCCGAGGGCGGGCAACGAATTCGAAGGGGGGTGTCATGAGATGAAAAGTGGCTGTCGCCCGATGAAAAGCGGCCATTCACCCAACCCCCTAGATTCAATCCGGACGATGCATTTCATTCACGAACGGATTGGAGAACAGAGATGGCCAACGCCATACGCTTTTATGAAACCGGGGGCCCGGACGTGCTGCGCTACGAAGAGGTGGCGGTGGGCGAACCCGGTCCCGGCCAGGTGCGTCTGCGCCATGCCGCGGTCGGCCTGAACTATGCCGACACCTATTTTCGCAATGGCACCTACCCCATCCCCATGCCCAATGGCCTCGGTGTCGAGGCAGCCGGGGTGGTGGAGGCGGTGGGCGAGGGGGTCGGCAACGTGGCGGTGGGCGATCGCGTCACCTACACCGGCTTTATCAATACCCTCGGCGCTTATTCGACCGAGCGCCTGATCCCGGCCGCCCCCCTCATCAGACTGCCGGACAGCATCAGCTGCGAGACCGCCGCCGCCATGACAATGCGGGGCCTGACGTCTGCCTACCTGATGCGCCGCATCCATGACTTCAAGCCCGGTGACAGCATCTTGCTGCACGCGGCCGCAGGGGGCGTCGGCCTCATCGTCGCCCAGTGGGCCAAGCTGCTGGGGCTGACGGTGATAGGCACCGTCTCGAGCGACGCCAAGGCCGAGCTGGCCCGCGCCCACGGCTGCGACTTCACCATCGACTATAGCCGCGAAGATGTGGCCACCCGGGTGCGCGCCCTGACCGGCGGCGCCGGGGTTGACGTGGTGTTTGACAGCGTCGGCAAGAGCACCTTCATGGGCTCGCTCGATTCTCTCAAACGCCGCGGCCTCATGGTCTGCGTCGGCACCGCCTCTGGTCCCATCGAGGGCTTCAACCCGCAACTGCTGGCCATGAAGGGCTCCCTCTACCTGACCCGTCCGGCGCTCGCCGACTACATCGCCGATCCCGCCGAGAAGGAGGCCTTGGCCGGCGAGCTGTTCGATCACGTGGCCAGCGGGCGGATCAAGATAGAGATCAACCAGCGCTACGCGCTGCAGGACGCAGCGCAGGCTCACCGCGATCTCGAGTCGCGCCAGACCACGGGCTCCTCCGTGTTCATCATCTAGGCCAAGGATCCCAGGCCAGCCCGCACTGGAGGGCGGCGCCTGCAGCACTGACTTGTCATTCAGGGAGAGAGACATGCGTGTAGAACAACTGACCTGCCACATAGGCGCCGAACTGAGCGGCGTCAACCTGGCGGACGCCGTTCACGATGAGGGGCTGTTCGCCGAGATCCGTACCCTCTTGCTCAGGCACAGGGTGCTGTTTTTGCGCAAGCAGGATATCAGCCGCGCCGATCACGTGGCCTTCGCCCGCCGTTTCGGCGAGCTGGAGGATCACCCGGTGGCGGGCAGCGACCCGGAGAATCCCGGCCTGGTGCGCATCTACAAGTCCCCGGAGGTACCCAACGATCGCTACGAGAATGCCTGGCACACCGACGCCACCTGGCGCACCCAACCGCCCATGGGGTGCGTGCTGCGCTGCGTGGAGTGTCCGCCCGTGGGGGGCGACACCCTCTGGGCCAACATGGTGGTGGCCTACGAGCAGCTGCCGGGGGAGATCAAGGAGAAGATCGCCGGCCTGCGTGCCCGTCACAGCATAGAGGCGAGCTTCGGGGCGGCCATGCCCATCGAGAAGCGGTTGGCGCTCAAGGCCCAGTTCCCGGATGCGGAGCACCCTGTGGTGCGCACCCACCCGGAGACCGACGAGAAGATCCTCTTCGTCAACGCCTTCGCCACCCACCTCACCAATTTCCACACCCCGGCCCACGTGCGTGTCGGCCAGGACTACAGCATGGGAGGCAGCGATCTGCTGCGCTACCTGATAAGCCAGGCCTATATCCCCGAGTATCAGGTGCGCTGGCGCTGGCAGCCGGGCAGCATCGCCATCTGGGACAATCGCAGCACCCAGCACTATGCCGCCATGGACTACCCCCCCAGCCATCGCAAGATGGAGCGGGCCGGGATCATGGGAGATACCCCCTTCTGATCAAACCCCGGGCCCCGCGCCCGGGAGAGATCACCACGCCCGGCTCTTCATGGAAGGCCAGCCAATTTAAGGAATGAACAGATGCAATTTTTTGACGATTCCCTGCACCCGGAAAACATGGAAAAGGTGGTCATCACAGTGGCCCCCTATGGCCCAGAGTGGGCCCCCGGCGACTTCCCGGAAGACATTCCGGTGACCATGGAGGAGCAAGTCCAGAAGGCGGTGGAGTGCTTTGATGCCGGCGCCACAGTGCTGCACCTGCACGTGCGCGAGCTGGACGGTACCGGCTCCAAGCGGCTGTCCAAGTTCAACGAGCTGATCGCCGGGGTGCGCAAGGCGGTGCCCGACATGATCATCCAGGTGGGCGGCTCCATCTCCTTCGCCCCGGAAGGGGAGGGCGAGGCGGCCAAGTGGCTGTCGGACGACACCCGCCACATGCTGGCGGAGCTGACCCCGAAGCCGGATCAGGTCACTGTGGCCATCAACACCACCCAGATGAACATCATGGAGCTGCTCTACCCCGAGTACCTGGCGGGCACCTCGCTGGCGAACCCCGCCTACCAGGCGGCCTATAGCGAGATGACGGTACCGGCCGGCCCGGCCTGGGTGGCGGAGCACCTCAAGCGGCTGATGGCGAATGGCATCCAGCCCCACTTCCAGCTGACCGGCATGCACGCCCTCGAGACCCTGGAGCGGCTGGTGCGCCGGGGGGTCTACATGGGCCCGCTCAACCTCACCTGGATCGGCATCGGCGGCGGCTTTGACGGCCCCAACCCGTTCAACTTCATGAACTTCGTCCACCGTGCGCCGGACGGGGCCTGCGTCACCGCCGAGTCGCTGCTGAAAAACGTGCTGCCCTTCAACATGATGGCCATGGCCATGGGGCTGCACCCCCGCTGCGGCATAGAGGACACCATCATAGGCCAGCACGGCCAGCGCATGAGCTCGGTGGAGCAGATCCGCCAGTGCGTGCGGGTCGCCCACGAGCTGGGTCGCGAGGTAGCCAACGGCAAGGAGGCGCGCGCCATCTACCGCATCGGCGTGCAGTATGACAGCGTGGAGGAGACGCTGCTGGCCAACGGCATGGCGCCGAACCGGACCCCGGGTCAGAAAGGGGTGCCACAACGGTCCTGAGCCAGATGGGTCGCCGCAAAAATAGCGGGGCGGCGACCCCCCAACACTGTTTGCCAAACGGCCTTGCGCCTTGCACTATGCAGCACGCAGGGTAACTGAGTGATGAATCAATATTGTCTGGCCGGGGGCCTCTGCCGCCGGTCCGTTGACCGAAAAACCCAACCCAATTTGCAGTAGCGCGAGGGATTGTATGGCTACGTATCATATCGATGACGACCCAGAGGCTGGCAAGGTTGCCGTGCCCCGTCGTTATGCCTGGATAGTGTTTGCGCTGACCTTCGGTCTGCTCATCTCCGATTACATGTCGCGTCAGGTGCTCAATGCCGTCTTCCCCATGCTCAAGGGGGAGTGGGCGCTCTCGGACACCCAGCTGGGCCTGCTCAGCGGCATAGTGGCGCTCATGGTCGGGCTCTTGACCTTTCCGCTCTCCCTGCTCGCCGATCGTTTCGGCCGGGTCAAGAGCCTGGCCATGATGGCCGCGCTCTGGAGCCTGGCGACCCTGGGCTGCGCCCTGGCCCAGGACTATGAGCAGATGTTCATCGCCCGCTTCCTGGTGGGAGTGGGGGAGGCTGCCTACGGCAGCGTCGGCATCGCAGTGGTGGTCTCAGTGTTCCCGCGGGAGATGCGGGCCACCCTATCCGGCGCCTTCATCTCCGGCGGCATGTTCGGCTCTGTGCTCGGCATGGCCACCGGGGGCGTGCTGGCGCACTTCCTCGGCTGGCGCTGGGCCTTCGCCGGCATGGCCCTGTTCGGCCTGGTGCTGGCAGCCATCTATCCCCTCATCGTCAAGGAGGCGCGGATCTCCCAGACCAGCCGGGCGGCACGGGGGAGCACGGAGGCGGGCCGCAATCCCCTGCGCAGCCTCT